>Ga0214923_10001296_pt1 | contig 35761 bp, 30 predicted proteins | sample LL1510_MetaG_FD_177993 | JGI IMG/M metagenome (GOLD analysis project Ga0214923, IMG submission 177993) | Freshwater microbial communities from Lake Lanier, Atlanta, Georgia, United States - LL-1510 | ecosystem: Environmental > Aquatic > Freshwater > Lake | place: USA: Georgia | collected...
AATCTCAGCAGCCCCGCCTCTATCAAACTCTCTTGGAAACCAGGGATGAAGCCCCATCCAAAATGGCAGATCACTTCCCCCTGCTTCATACTCTAAAGACCAACGCAGAGCGTTATCCAGAAGTTCAAATCTCTGCTCAACCCTTGCTCCTAGATATGGCTCGGCAAGATCAAGTGCAAAATATCCATTTCCTATCTCCTGCCAAGAAGAGGTAGGGGCAAAGCCATGGATTGCATGTGGTGAGGCAAGATTTGTTGGAAGTTGAAATTCTTCTCCACTGCTATTTTTAATTAGACCATCTTTAATTCTTCCTGCCCAAGGAGCCATGGGATACCAACCCCAGGTAAGCACCTGCCCTCTAAAAGGCAGCACACATTCAATATCTCTAAACCTAAGAGATGAGATCCTTCCCCCTTGATCAACATCAATCTCTAGTGAGATCTCACCGCCATCAATTGTGTGAAGAAGGCTCATAGCGCTAAATCTAACTCCTCTTTCCAAGGAGGATTAGCACCGGCTCTAGAGCAGGTAATTCCAGCAGCTTTTGCTGCTCTCTCTAATACTCGTTTCAAAGCATCTGCCTTTAGCCCAGCTACGCCGTATTTAAGAAGACCTTCAACAATTACAGCGCCAATTGTGTCGCCCGCCCCAACACTATCTACCAATTCAACCTTTGCTGCAGGGCAATCAATCCGACCATCTCTAGTAAAAGCAGATAAGCCTCTCTCAGCCCTTGTTACCACAACTATCTCGGTTCCTCTTGAGAGCCAGTTAGCAATTACTTCACTCTCTGGATTCTCATAGAGCCAAGAGAAATCATCTTCACTTAGCTTCACAATCTTTGCTAGATCTATCCATCTCTCAACGCTATTTCGATAGATCTCTCTATCGCCTTGAATTGAAGGTCTGACATTGGGATCAAAAACTACCGTTGCGCTCTTATCTGATAGCCATTTATATAGCTCTGAAGCACCAGGCTCTAAAAGAGTGGCAACTGAGCCGATATGAATAACTTCAACATCCTCTTTAGGAAGCCAAGAGCAGTGGAAGTTAAAACTTACCGTTGAATCTAATTTGAATTCATATCTAGCGAGGCCTGCTTCATTGATAGTGGCAATGGCAAGCGCAGTTGGAAGATCTGAGCGATGCACAAAATCTAGGCTAACCCCGCTATCTAATAGCTCGCGCTCAATCTCTTTGCCATAACTATCACTTGAAATACCACCAATAAAAGTGGTTGAAAAACCAAGACGGGCTAAGGCTTTTGCGCTATTACAAGGACCACCTCCAACCATTTCTGAAATACTTCCATCAGCTCCTGGTATCAGATCCATTAGGGCTTCGCCCACTACCCAGGTCCGGCTCATCCCTTCAATCGGTCCTCCACTAACGCAGCAGCTTCTAGCCAGCGAACAATTTCATCGTCAGAAAATGAATTAGAGCCATCTCTTACTACATAAATTCCAGAGAAAATGTCACCAAAAAACTGATATAGCCCTATCAAACTGCGGGCATTTCCTTCACTCCCAATGTTTACTCTTACAAAAACTTTCTTTGTGCCTGAAGCGCCAATGGCTACATTGCTTGGGAATTCTAGAAAAGTGTGTGATTCAAATCGTCCACTAGCATCAAGTGCACCTGAATCTGACTTGCACTTTTTGACCTGCGCTTCCAATTCATTAAAGGCCTCCAAAGCAGACTTTGAGTCTTTATATCTCACTACTTCACTCGAAAGAAATAGATAGGGCGAAATTTCCTTGAATACGGTAACTTGACGACGTTCTACACGGTTTTGATCAGATTCATACCTAGCCTTACATAGATCTAGGGTTGGATCCAATAATGTCGTTCCCCGAGCCATTGGAAGAACGTTCCAATTTCCCCCAAAGTCTGAGGCGCTAAAGCCTCGCTTCATTAGTAGCGCTTGCTTTGAATCTTCCAACGAAGTATCTGGAGCGAGCTCTCTTCTTAAGATTTCTTTCTCCACTTTTACTTTCAAGCTATAGGTTGCGATGCCGTAGAAGGAGAAATTTTTGCCTGAAATTCGCAATACTTTTGATAGGTTTTCAGTTGTCCCTTGATAGCCCATTTTTATCAATCCATTACCAGAGGAATTAATTTTTCCAATTCTCTTGCCTGACAACAGCAGATCGGGAGAACCGGAACCTGCCAAAACCACAAAGTTGCCCCTAACAGTTGTAGAGGCCGTACAAGAACCGCTACAAACAAACTTTGTTAGGCCTGAGATATCTTGCTCTTGAGTCCACTTTGAAGTTCTCTTGCTTTTTGAGGCTGGTAGAAACCGGTTAGCTATCTGGATTTGGTTCGAAATTCCATTTCCCAAACAGTCGTACACTTCAACTCTATACTTCTTAACACCCTCCAATGGAAATAATAGCTTTGGATCAGCTTTCGAGAAATCCTGCTGTAGCACGAAGTCATCTTCATTCACTACTCTTGTATTGCAGAGTCCAGATCCAAGATCTTTGGTACCACTCCAAAGAAACTCTATTCGTTTTCCAGTGACAACGCTGGGTGTGAAAGTTGAACTAATTTTAGGAAAACTTCGATCTATATATACTGAAATCGCATCACTCCAAGGGCTTTCATTGCTGGAAAAATCTATGGCACGCACAGAGAGGCTATATTCACCCTCTGGCAAATTTCGCACTAAAACACTAGCTGGAGCTTTCAAAGGATTCAAAAAAGTTGGGGACCAAGAGGTACTGGACTCACTTTGAACCATTAAGGTCTTTCCATTTATTTGTACTTCATAAGATCTAATGTCAGACTCTGAATTAAGGTAACTTTCAGCAATAATTGAAGAGTCCGCAGAAGTCCATCTAGATTTTTCAACTAATAGAGGTTTTTTTGGTGGGATGGTATCTGGCTTTCGCGAAACACTTACTTCAACTGAATCTAGATCTAATCCTGCGCCAACCGTGAAAGTAATTAATCCACTATGGGTGGTAAAACTCTTTTCAGTTGTGAGAGTCATGGATCCAGAAGTTCTACCTTGGCTGTAGCGATAGTCATCCAGGTTTAACATCCAAATATCGGTAGCAACAGCAGGCCCTGGATTCTCTGCAGATGCGTCTTCAGGATTTGGGCTTGAGATAAATCTAGATAGCGGTGGATCGGTTCTATAGATTACTAACCCTGGTTTATAGCCATTTTGTTGAGCTGCTTTTCTATACTCGACCCAATAGGTTGAATTACCGTCACGGATAAAAATTGCTCGATTCCCGGTTTTGCTATCAACTGCATTTAGCTTAATCTTTTCCTCTACCCAATTTTGCACGACATTCTTTGAATCTAATAATCCTATCCGCCATTGATGATAAGTTGATAATGGAAGTCTATTATCAACATTTGACATCAAATCAATTGCACCACCATATTCAACACCTTTGCAATCCTGACTCCAAGCACCATCTTTTGCCCCAGATGCACATTGCAGCAAATTTGAGTGACCAAGTCCTAGCGCATGGCCCAGCTCGTGAGAAATTACGAAAGGACTTATATTATCCTCGAGTAGAATGACTCCCCCTGAATTTACATCGTTTGCTAGCAAACTTACGCCCTCCCAGATACAGCCAGCATTAGGAGCGATTGCAATTAAGTATCTATTTGAAGTATCTGCAACATTAATTTCTTGATAAAAGGACTTTCGGATATTAATAAGCTGCGAGGAGACTTGATTACCCGAGCAATTGATCGAGGTTGCAAGAACCAAAGGTTTGGAGGTACTTTCTCCTAGCTGAAATTTAATTCCATTAGAACTCCAGTGTGGAATTACATCTGAAACTATGCCATTTACTAAGTCTGAATTCGATTTTCCAGATACTTTACCCGCAGCTTGTAAAACTACAATATCAAGTAATTTAGGATTCAAAACTTCTGCTGAGACCTTCTCAATTGGTGAAACAATTAATAAGCAAAATAAGGCCCAGATTAGAACACTTCGATATGGCCCAAGGCCTAAACCCTTAATTTTGCTCACTGGCATCATGTTCCTCATCATTGCCAAATATATGGCGAGATTTCTCCTATCCCAAATGAAGGCCTCGTGGCCGGTTGGGGTAGGGTTGCCTCATGCCTCAGAGAGTCGATTACAGAAAGTTTAAGTAGCGTGTCAATCGTAATTTTGGGGAGTAGGGGTCTCGTTGGCTCTGCCCTATGTCGACAATTGGCATCTAAATCTATTGATTTTATACCAGCGACTAGAGAATTAATTGATGTAACGAACCCGAAGTCAATAAATCAATTCTTTGAATTACATCGCCCAAGTGTAGTAATTGCTGCAGCGGCAAAAGTCGGAGGATTGATGGCAAATTATGAATTTCCCGTTGAATTTCTGACTGAAAATGTTATTTCTCAAACATATCTCATGGAAGCTTCTCATAAATTTGATGTAGAAAAATTCATTTTCTTAGGATCTTCATGTATTTATCCTAGAGATGCAGAGCAACCAATTTCAGAAGGTTCGCTTTTAACTGGACCCCTCGAGGTAACAAATGAGGCATATGCCATCGCGAAAATTACTGGAGTAAAACTCATACAAGGATACAGACGAGAGTATGGACGTAAGTGGATCTCGGTCATGCCTACCAACCTCTATGGAATAAATGACAATTTCGATTTAAGAACAAGTCATGCTTTACCGGCGTTAATGAGAAAATTCCATGATGCCAAGATTAACCAAATAGGCTCCGTTGAATTGTGGGGCACGGGAAATCCTCGCCGAGAGTTTATGTTCTCTGATGATTTTGCTTCAGCCCTCTTACATGTCGTGGAGAACTATGATGATGAGGCACCAATAAATATAGGAACTGGTCAGGACATTTCGATATTAGAGTTGTCAGCGATCATGAGGGAAGTCGTAGGGTTTCAAGGAGAGATTGTGTGGAATAAAACTGTTCCTGACGGAACCTTTCGAAAACTTTTAGATGTCTCTAAACTAAAATCACTTAATTGGTCTCCTCCACACACTCTTGCTGAAGGAGTTAAGAAAACTTATGACTGGTTCAAGGACAATTACAACAACGCGCGATTAAGCGTAAATATCTCAAGCCGATAGCAGGGCTCTGTGAATTACTTTGGAAACATGTCCCCACTGCTCCTTAGGATGCCAGAAACCAATTCCAGTCTTGGACTTATCGCTTAAGAATTCCCTAATTGCAATCTGCTTTCTCGCAATCTGGTCAGCGGAAGTTTCTCTTACTTTTCTGACTAAGTCATCAACATTTGGGTTAGCTCTAATAATGCATGCTTCTAGCTTTGGAAATTCTTTAGAGAAATCTGGACCAACATAAATTGGAATGGCACCTGCGTATAGGGAGTCAAATACTTTTTCAGTAACCCAGTCTTGCTCATTTTCAATGACGAGTGATAGTTGAAACTGAGAGAGAACTCCAAACTTGTTTTCAACCCAACCTTTATATTCTGGGTATGAATACCAAAGCTGAGAAATGAACTCTTGGAAACAGATTTTCTCTCTAGCAAGTAAGGAGTTTTTTAAGGAAGTTATTCTCTTTCGAACTTCCATAATCTTAGACATATGCCAATTAGTTCCATAGAGTGAATAATCAACACCAATTTCAAATAGTTTCTTTGAGGTAGCGCGCCTTAATCCGTATAAACTGCTGCAACCAGATGAGAATTTCGCAGAGTTAATCATGACTAATCTCTTAGCCCGACCCTCGTTGTTAGTAATCGACTTTATTCCATCGAAATCATATGGATGATATGCAAATTCCTTTAAATCTAGATTCTGCGCTCGCCAACCACTCATTGGAATCACCAAGTCAAAGGCAGAGTGATTCACTTTCTGGTATTGCCAAGGCATAACTGCCTTAGGTTCCCAAAGCAGTAGAACTCGAAAGTCCGCGGTGGGAAGCATGAATGAGGGATCATGATTGAAGGAGACGCTTACCTTTTTGTACTTTTTATGATTGAGAGAGGTTATCTCATCCAAGATCGATTTCTTTGCCACCTCATCATTGAGGCCAAAAAATTCAACTTGCAAAGTACGTCACCTCTTCCTAACGCTCATTTTGTACCATGCTAGCATTGACCATTGACAAAATAGATGAGGAAAAATGGCAAAAAAAGCTCTGATAACTGGAATAACAGGTCAAGATGGTTCTTATCTTGCCGAATTGCTTTTGAACAAGGGATATGAAGTTCACGGGATAATTCGCAGATCTAGCAATTTCAATACTCAAAGAATCGATCACTTATATAAGGATCCACACTCAGAAAACAATATGTTGCATCTTCACTATGGTGATTTAACTGATGGTGTTTTGCTCACGAATCTCATAAGAGAGGTAGAGCCAAACGAGGTCTACAATCTTGGTGCACAAAGCCACGTTATGGTCTCTTTTTCCGTTCCAGAGTATACAGCTCAGGTTGATGGAGTTGGAACAATAAGAATGCTTGAAGCTATACGCTCAAGTAAATTAGATTGTAGATATTATCAAGCGAGCACCAGTGAACTGTTTGGATCAACGCCCCCTCCTCAGAGCGAAAAGAGTCTCTTTCAACCAAGAAGCCCATATGCGGCAGCAAAGCTTTATGGATACTGGGTGACAAAAAACTATAGAGAGGCTTACGGACTTCACGCAACCAATGGAATTCTCTTTAACCATGAGTCCCCTAGACGCGGAGAAACTTTTGTCACGAGAAAAATAACTCGAGCTGTTGCCAAAATAAAATTAGGGCAACAAGAAAAGCTGTATTTAGGTAACCTCTCAGCTATTCGGGACTGGGGATACGCGCCAGAGTATGTTGAAAGCATGTGGATGATGCTGCAACAAGACTCGCCGGATGACTATGTAGTTGCTACCGGTATTGGAGCGACCGTAGAGAATTTTGTAGAGAGAGCTTTCACTAGGGTGGGATTAGATTGGAAGCAATATGTAGAAGTTGACGATCGTTATCAGCGCCCAACTGAGGTGGAAGCCTTAATCGGAGATCCTAGCTATATTCGCAAAATACTTGGTTGGGTGGCAAAGACCCACTGGGGCGAGCTTGCGGATTTAATGGTTGATGCAGATTTAAAAATCTTGAAGAAGAAGGACTAACGCAGGCGAATATCTTTATCTTTCCTCAGAATTCTTCTTAGAGTCCACGAAATCAACCGCTCACTAAAAACTCGAAAATCAATTCGGCCAATTATCCAAGTACGTGTCCCCATTGACTTAATGTCATGACTTATCATTCTATTTAGAGCAGCTCTTGAGGCCGGAATTCTCTTTGAATGAATATGAATATTGACCAACTTGGAAACCTTGGAATTTCTACAAACCAGCAGGGTGGTTCTTTCCTTACTTAACTCAAAGGTAATTCCTTCACGGCCTGGATCTATAGAGCCTATTCTAGAATCAGAAATACCTCGTCTTGAAAAGGGATTCCGATTATTTCTTGCATCGGTACCTAGTAGATAACGTCCATAAGTTTGCGCATCAAAGATATAGTCAAATTCTGGTACTGATGGAAGTATTCTTACATCTTTTCTTGCGGAAAACTCTCCTAGGAGTTTCATATCGTCTTGATCTACTTTCTCCCAAGAATTCTTTACAAAAGCATTAAACTTGATAAGGGATGTAAGTTCCTTTACTAGAAAAATAGAAGCACATCCAATTTCCTTGGCCTGAAGAGGGTAAGCCAGGCCCCAACCTGGGGTTTCAAAAAGTTGGCCTAGGGGAACTTGCTCAAGTATGACGTTATCGGACTCTTGGTGAATGACCTGATTTACTTTCTTACTTCTCATAAATTCTTCTAGGACAATAAATCTATAAGTAGTGTTAATCCAAAACTCTAACTGACTAGTAGATCTCCTTATTTTTTTTGAGAAGTAGTCATGAGGCGAGTCTATTTTTATTATACTTACTCCCAGTGACTTGAGCCTTGAATTCACTCTCTTGGAGGGTGTCTGGTCTGTGAGTAGTACTTGCTGACAGCTAGGAAGTAATTCTTGATGTAGTCGCATATTTGCAATTAAATGAGGAGGTAATTTTCGGCCTAACTCAATCCAAACCAAAGGTGTGTCGCGAGTCATGTTATACCGTGATAAATATCAATGGATTTATTGAGTAATTCATCATAGGGAATCTTTAGTGCATCATATGCTGCTTCAAGTTCTTCTCGAGACTTTTCTATAATTTCTTTCCATTCTTCAATAAAAAGGATTGGCCATCCTTCTAGCGCAGTAAATCTATCTGAATTCAAAACCACCGGAACAGCCCCCAGGTAAAGTGCCTCCCAAATTCGATGGGTATCTAGACCATTCCCTCGCGGACAAGGCACAAACAAGGTTTTCCTCATTAATTTGTGGACAGTTTGAGAAGTGATTCGCTCTTTAAAGATCAAGGAATTTTCCACCTGCTCAAAAGCTTTCATAGCCTCCAAACGCTTTAAAGGATTAGTTTCTTGATTCCAAGAGACTAAAAAATTAAACTTCCTTATTTTTGAAACCTGTTTAGGACGTTTTCGAAAATCACTTAGCTTGCCACCACTTCTATAACTAGGACTTTCAAGGCCTAAAGGAATAGCGCGAACACCTTCAGAAATGTTGATCAAGTTAACGCTAAAAATAATCTCAATGCGGGATCTCAAAAGTTCTAAAACAGCAGGATCTGGCGTTATGTCATCATCTCCAATTACTAGTGACTTCAACGTCACTGGTATTTGCGGCAAAATCTGTGATAGTTGCTTTACAAACCTTCCAGGGACATAGAAGCTGCTTCCCTCTCGCAACCCTGCGATCACACCTTGGAGAGAGTCATTATCAAGATCTCGGCCAATAGATGTTTGACAGTGCATGGCATAGCCATCCGAGGAGAGCAGAGGATAGGTATCTACTCTCTTTTGCAATTTTCTTGGTTTTATCCAAAAAGATACCTTGTTTGATAATCGATAAAAGTAATCAAAAAAATGAAACGTTCTGGTCTTCACTCGGCAATGATATCCTCAAGCATATGGAGGATGTGTCTGAGGTAACCCTAGGGATCTTGGTGTTTAACCAGGCTCCATACATTCAAGACCTTTTAAATTCTGTTTCCTCTCAAAACTTACTTCCTAAGCGCATCGTTATACTTGATAACGCCTCAACTGATGCAAGCTTGAAAAAGTTAGAGAGGAGTGTGCAAGACCTCGGTCTTAAGAACATTACAAAACTTGTATCTAATAAATCCAATACCGGTTCTGCTGCAGGACTTCGACAATTATTAGAGTTGAGCTCTTCCAAATATCTTGCAGTCGTCCATGGAGATGACATTCTCTCCAATAACTACATTAGAGTTATACGTCAAACAGTAGTTAAAAACCCAAAAGTTCGCGCCTTCAATGTGACTTTACTTGCGTTTGCTAGCGAGATAAAGACAGAATTACCAAAGAGTCTCTACCGTCCACTTTGGACAAACTTTCGCTGGTTAGATAAGCTTCTCGTATCTGGTCTGAATCCAGGGGTTATGCCAGGCAGTGTCTTAGACCGAGATTTTATCCTCAGAAATAAACTTCTAGATTTCGATGAAAAAATCAATGGCGTTGAGGACACTCTTTTATGGATTCGAATTATCAGAGCAGGCGGTCAAATTCAGGCAATACCTGATGCGTTATACAAGTATCGGATACACCAAAGCCAATTCTCATTTAATGATCGAAGAAATAGTTATTTTTTCGGATTAGCAAGAAGGGTAAATATTAGTGAAGCTAGTGGATTTCTTGAAAGACTTTTGGCTGCTTCAGAGATTTCCTATGAAGTCAAGCGATTTGGAAAAAATAGCGAATACATTAAAGGATTACAGCCATCTTACTATACAGAGTTCTATAAATTTAAATATTTACGCATCTTAAATGTGATGATTCGTCGCTTTGCTACACTCTTAATTAAATTAAACTACAGATAATTCCAATCATCTACATAAAGACCAGTGCTCTTGACTAAGACTCCACGCAAGTACTGCTTAGGGAAGTAAACTTGCGTGTTATCTTCACTTAGATAACCTGCCCACCATGAAAATGTTGAATTTGAACAAATGATGGCACGCGAGCCAGACATAAGATAAATAGTCTCTGCCTCATTAAGTCCAGTTGTCTCATCTAGAACATGATCGATATTTATCAAGGAAGAAATCAAATCATGAGCTTTTTTTGGCTCATCGCTAAAGAGCCAGATTTTGGCCTTCTTAAGGTCAGTAATTTTCTCAATTTGGTTTAGGGCATTACTGAAGTATTCCAGCCCAGTTACTTCATAAAGACTCTTAAAGTTCTCATAATCACCTAATCTAAAGTGAATTGAAATAACCGGAAAGCTATTTTGCTCCTGCTTCAGGTTTTTCAATTCAATAGAGTTTGCAACTTTTTGATTAGCTAGCAGGGTTTTAATCTCAATTTTTGAGGGCAAAATTGGTCTATTTATCCAATGCCCGAAAGTTACAATCTCTTGGGCCACGGACTTAACATTCTGATTAAGTTCTAGTTCAGGATAAAAGCCAAGAAATTGCGAAATTACATGAGGGAGGCGTTTCATTACTCGCTCAACTTGAATGGAGTTCTTCCAGTGCAATTCACTATCCACCTGAAATTTTCTCAAAACTTCATATTGATCTAGTGAAAACTGGCGCGGGTTCAGTAATCCGTTCTTGTTGCCAGCTCGTTTATACCACGAAGTGTCGATGACTAATTCTCTATTTAAAGAACGGCTCAACTCTAATCCAGCAAAGAATTGAAAGAGTTGGTTCCCGTGCCCACCCCTTAGAATTAGTCTCAAACTTCTCATGAATGTATCTTAAGACTTATACGCCTAGCTAAATCAGATAAGACCTTAGTATTTTCCATTGCCGCAAACTCTGGAGAGGTTTTAAATTTCTGTCCAGCAAGTAACACCGAATCAGCTAGTGATCTATCGGTAAGCAAGGAGCGAATAGATGCTTCTATTTCACTTACCTCCGGCTTGCATGTAATAGCTATTCCAGATGGAAAGCCACAGAGCTCCAAGTTTGGACCTACATAAATTGGTACAGTCTCCGCCAAGATAGCATCAACTAATTTTTCAGAAATATACTCAAGTGAATTCTCAATAACGAGTGAGTATCTATAATCACTGAGGGTCTCGATCTTGTCGATAGCATTGCCAAAATAGTTGTCGAATCTCTGGCCAATAGTATCAAGGCAATCAAAACTTAAAGTTGCTCTCAAAGAAATACTTCTTAGACTCTTAAATGCATTCATCGAATCCCTTAAAATTCCAAGATTCCATTTACTCCCAAAGATGTCTACATGAGAATTAATCTGTCGAAGAACATTTCTTCGTAGCGAATACTGTTCGCCAGATATAAAACTCCACCGATTTGCTTGAATAAAACAAACTCGAGGCTGACGCTTTTCCCATTTCTTCTGGTTTTCAGTAAGTTTTTTTGCTTGTGGCCAAGCGAAGTATTCCCCTCGATATCGCTTACTCCAAATAGGCGATGGAAAATAAACTTGATTAAACTTATTTAAGTTCTTTTCACTGAAGTTTGCTGGCATGTTTGTTGGTGGTTCCCAGATGATCAAAAAGCTTCTTTGCTCATTATTGACTTTACTTTTTCTATAGAGTTCGCCTGAATAGTTATTCATAATTAACACGTCAGGATTGTCATAGACTGAAACAAGTCGATCATCAGAATTTAGCAAATTCTCAGCAAAGCTATCCCAAGGTTCTCCTGAAAAAGTAAAGTCACCAGTTCCGTCTTGTGAAGTTACAGCTATTTTCATTTTTTCCTCAATAACTCTAAACTTCCAAGAAGGATGCCTAGAGCACCCAAAAAATGAGCTCTCATAGCGAGACTAAGGAGCATAAGTAAGTTAAACAGTGTAAATCTCCAGGTATCAATACTTTCAGGCGAAATAGTCTTTAATCTGTATCTATTTACTACCCAACTTCGATAATGTTCTAATGAATTCGGTCTAGACTCAACTGCCAAGAGATGATCAAATTTTACTTGAGCATTGACCAGCAAAATTCCTTTCCTTGCGGCTCGTATTGAAAAGATTACATCCTCAAATACTGATTGACCAGAGAAGTCCTCTTCAAACCTTAACTCATTAACTTGGCTAAATCTCCAAACGCTGCAACCAATCAGCCATTCAACTTCAATGATTCCTTCAGTGCTTCGAACTGGCGTATTAACTGCAGCGCGACTTAAACTACCTTCTGCCCCGATAAGCTTTAAGTTTCTTAAGAGTCTTGATGGTTTTTTAAGTTTTTCTCCAATGGCAATTGCTAGACCCGAGACGCCTACTGCTTTTGGATTCTCAACTAGATTTTGGCATAGATGTTTTAGATACGAAGGCTTTGGTCTAACGTCATCATCTAAGAATGCTACAAAATCAATTGTTGAATTCGATTTTTCTAAATACTGAATTCCTATATTTCTTTGCACTGCAGCCGACTTTAAAGTGCAGGGAATAACTGTAATTGGCATTTGATTACTCTCAATCTTGAGCGCCTCATCACTGGAGTCAACAACTATCACTTGCTCCGGTAAAACCTCTTGTTTTGCCAAGTCCGAAAGAAGCTCTGCCAGCAAATGATGTCGATTTAGCGTCGGTATAACCACAGCTACCGAGGTCTTCAAGATCTCTGAATTTAAAGCCACTGACAAAGCATAGATGTCCCTCAAAGATATTGAGGTGTATGTAATAGCATGGGCTAATGGAGAAGCGTGATGAAGATAAAGTGCCATTTACGGACTTGATACGGTCATGCTTGCACCTTCTCGACCGACGAGACCGTGTGCTGCTTATCGCTTCAGGGATTCTTCAAATGTCTTTGGCCTTCTTGGATTTACTTGGTGTCTTGCTCTTAGGTTCTATAGTTGCCATTGCAACTAGTGCGGTGCAGGGTCGTCCACTTCCCGGAGTCATTAACCAGAGTATTGAAGTCTTAAATCTACAAAACATGACCCCGCAAGCTCTGGCTGCAGTATTTGGCGTCGTGGCCACCATATCTCTTCTTTCAAAGAGCTTTCTTACCTACTACTTGAATCTGAGAAACTCCAGATTTCTTGCTTCTCGGGAAGCAAAAATTTCTGCACGTATGGCTCAACTAATATTGACGCAGCCAATTACCACCCTTCAAAAATTTGGAACTCCTGAATATCAACACTCTTTAACTATAGGAGTAAATTCAGCAACTGTAGGAATCTTGGCTGGCACAATCGCAATAGTTTCTGAAATTTTTCTCCAAGTCATAATGGCGACAACACTGCTCGTCTTTTCACCCACTTTACTTCTTATTTTTGTTTTGTACTTTGGAGCAATATTCTTACTCCTAAATTGGGCGCTTGGGGAAAAAGCGAATAAGTGGTCTGCCCGGGTTACTTCTTTGTCTATAGCTGGAACACGAGCCATAGCCGACTCTTTAGGAAGTTACAGAGAAATAGTAGTAAGTGGAAAACGAGATCACTTTATTAGCATCTTTCGAAAGTCAAGAGAAGAGGCACTAGAGTTTTCCGTCAAAAATTCTATGTTAGGCCAGTTTAGTAAATATGTTTTTGAAAATAGTGTAATTCTTGGTGGAGTAGTTTTTGCTGGCTATGCATTCTTCTCAAAAACTGCACTTGAAGCGGCAAGTCTTCTAGCAATTTTTATCGCAGCAGCAAGCAGAATTGCGCCTTCAATTCTAAAGATTCAATTGGGGACGCTACTATTGAAAGGAGCACGTGGGGCTACATCTAGATTCTTTGAAATATTCCATCACCTTGAGGAGCAATCTGAGCGAATAACATCAAGCATAAACAATGATCTTGATAGCTCAGTTATAAGATTTAGAGAAGTTTCGTTCCGTTATCCCAGTTCAGATAAAAACGCATTAAGTGAATTCTCATCTGAGTTCAAGACTGGAGAATTCACGGCAATTGTTGGCCCAACTGGATCAGGAAAATCTACTTTGATAGATCTTATGTTAGGGGTTCTGCGGCCGACTCATGGTAGCGTTTCGGTTTTTGGGCGAGATCCTGAACAAGTTCCAGGTAGTTTTATTCGGGTTGGTTATGTTCCTCAGCGCGTTTACCTATCAGAGGGTTCTTTAATTGAAAATATTTGCTTTGGAGAAGGTTCAGCTCAATGGGACGAGAATCGTGTTTGGGATGTTCTTGACACTGTCCTTCTTCGCCAGTGGGCCGCAGAACTTCCAGAGGGTCTCACAACGCTAATTGGTGAAGGTGGGGCAAAATTATCTGGTGGCCAAAGACAGAGGCTCGGAATAGCCAGAGCGCTATATGCAAATCCCAATTTGCTAGTTCTAGATGAGGCAACTAGTGCCCTTGATGCCATTTCCGAGTATGAAATAACCGAAGCTTTTGAACGAATGGATAAGGGGCTGACCAAAGTTGTTATTGCTCATCGACTTTCAACCGTTTTAAAGGCCGATAAAATCGTATACTTAAAAGACGGTAAGATTCAAGGTATGGGAACTTTTAATGAATTAAGAGAATTGATTCCAGATTTTGATCGGCAGGCAGAATTAATGGGTATCTCAAAGTGAAGGTTTTGGTCACTGGAGCAGCTGGTTTCCTAGGTTCTCATTTATGTGACTCTCTGCTTAAGCAGGGTCACGAAGTAATTGGGGTCGATAATTTCTTTACCGGAAATAAGAGAAATCTTAGCCATCTGCTAGGAAACCCATCCTTTGATTTGATTAGACATGATGTAACTTTCCCGCTTTATATCGAATGCGATGCAATTTTGAATTTTGCTTGCCCTGCATCTCCAGTTCACTACCAGAGAAACCCTGTTGAAACTCTAAAGACTAATGTTCATGGCGCCATTAACATGCTTGGACTAGCTAAGAGAACTGGTGCAAGAATTCTTCAAGCCTCCACAAGTGAGGTTTATGGAGATCCAGAGGTTCATCCGCAGCCTGAGAGTTATCGTGGCCAGGTTAATCCTCTTGGGCCAAGGGCTTGCTATGATGAGGGAAAGCGCGCAGCTGAAACTTTGTTTATGGATTACCATCGCCAATACGGCGTTGATATCCGAATTGTGCGAATCTTTAATACCTATGGTCCAAGAATGGCTATCGATGATGGGCGCGTGGTGAGCAACTTCATTGTCTCTGCCTTAAAAGGAAAGCCACTAACAATCTATGGCGATGGATCACAAACGCGCTCATTTTGCTATGTTGACGATCTAATTGATGGAATTTTAAAGATGCTCTGGCAGGAACCTAGTACTGGCCCAGTAAACCTGGGAACAGATTACGAGATGACAATGGTAGAACTAGCTGAACTGATTCTTAAAATGACAGAATCTAAATCGACTTTAGAGCTGCACTCTCTGCCTAAGGATGATCCAAAGCAGAGACGTCCCGAACTGAGCCTTGCGCTCAAACTGCTTGATTGGTCACCGACAACAAAGCCTGAGATTGGCTTAAAAAAGACGATTGAATACTTTAAGACAGTGATATGAATGTCGCTAGGAAGAAATGTATTCGTATGGACGGAGGCATTTAACTGCGTAGAAATTCTTCCGCCATTTCTAGAATCATTTCTAAAGCATCATAAGTTAGAAATCAATGTAGTTGTTGCCGAAAGCGAGATTGATCTCGTCCCCAGAATCAAGAGAGTAAATGCTATCTCTTTGAAGCCAAACTTAAAGAGTAATTTTTTTAGAAATCATGAAAAGCATGTGATTGATGGCTATAAGCAAGGCCATCTTGGCACAGCGCGGATTTGGAGCTACTTAATACAAAATCGTAGCGAAGATGTATTCGTGCATTTAGATGCAGATACAGTCTTTTTGGCAGAAAGTGTCTCGGTTCTAATCGAGCAAATTGAGAGCGGAAATGACTTTGTTGGCACTCGTCGCCCTTACAAAAATCGCGGATACCGATTAGCGGGCAGGGATGCAAAGCGACTAAACAAGCACCCAGATGCACTAAATACAGACTTTTTAGCCTTTAGGTCAAAAGCGATTGCCTATAAACATTCGCCGCTATTGACCCGCTGGATAAGAGGAAAACGCCCACTTCGCTATCCTGTTGTTGATTTCTTCGATCCAGTGATCTTCAGAGCTTTAAGTCAAGGGCGTAAGATTAGATATATTGACTCACCAGATAAAGGAAGTAGCTCGCTTCCAGATTATGATTCTGAATTCTTTAAGAACCGTATCTCATTTGCCGCCGTCGGCAGTGGGTTGAACTTCTTTAAAAATCCTACGGTAATAACATCGCCAGGCTATCGAGATTATGCATTAGCTTCATATTCACTCTATGCCAAATACCTTCTTAATCAAGAGACGGGAATAAAACCTCTTGATAATCATGAAATCTTAGAAAAACTAAAGCGCTTAGATAAATCAAACTGGACATTGAGGTAGATAGCCAAATGAGAGTTCTTCATATCATCGCTCGATTTAATGTCGGCGGGACAGCGACATGGATCAGCAATCTCTCCCAATCGCTAAATCAGGCAGGACATAAATCCTTTGTCATGAGTGGATACGTTCAAGAAGGTGAAGAGGAAGATTCTAGATTTAAATCAATTGGTGGAGTGCATGTACCTAATTTGGGGAGAAGGATTGCTCTTGTCGGAGATATCAAAGCACTTTTCGAAATTAGGGCTCAAATACAGCAGATCAATCCCGATGTGATAAATACCCACACAGCCAAGGCTGGGGTGCTAGGAAGATTAGCCGCTTTGACTTTAGGAAGAAAACGTCCAGCTCTGGTTCACACTATTCATGGTCACCTCTTCCGAGGATACTTTGGTAAACCCATGGTAACACTTATTTCGCTGGTTGAGGGCTGGCTCTCAAGATTTACTGAAGTAATGCTCTTTGCAGGCCAAAGAGTTAAGAAAGATTGCATGGAGCGTGGAATTAAATATCAATCAGAAACTAGGATTGTTATGCCAGGTCTTTCAGTCTTGGCTCCAGAATTGAAAAATAAAAATACGGTCACCGTGGGTTGGCTGGCCCGCTTTGCCAAGGTTAAGCAGCCTTATAGGGTTCTTGAACTTGCAGCTAAATTCCCTGAAGTTAATTTTCTACTAGGCGGTGATGGGCCTTTAAGAAGTGAATTGGTCAAAAGGGCCACTCCAAATTGCACTTTTCTTGGATGGACGACATCACCAGAAAAATTCTGGGTAGAATGCGATATTGCTCTGCTGACTTCCGATAACGAGGCGCTACCTATATCTCTGATTGAGGCACAAATGTGCTCCTTGCCATGTGTAACTACTCCAGCAGGTTCAGCCAGCGAAGTCGTAATTGATGGCGTTAATGGTTTTGTCTCGAGAAAATTCTCGTCGGAGAGCTTAAGTGAGCCTCTGCTAAAATTAATCGATGATAGCTCGCTTCGAAATCGCCTAGGTAGTCAAGGGCGAATTAGAGCAAGTGAGATTTTTTCTCTCAAAAGACAACTTTCTGACCACATTGAGGCCTACCAAGCAGCTATCGAGCTTAGGGCTAGGAGATAGATGTTAGCCATATCAGGAATTCTTCCAATCAAAAATGGGGAACATTGGATTTCAAGGAATTTACCAAAGATATTGAAAACTCTTGGCCCTGATGATGAATTAGTAGTAGTTGATGATGGATCCTCTGATAATACATATTCGCTTCTATCTGAGCGGGCTCTTAAAGATAAGCGCATAAAAATTTTAAGGACTACTGGTTTTGGATTAGTTGAAGCGTTAAATCTTGCAATTAATCAGTCAGAGAACTCCTGGTTAGCTCGTTTTGATATTGATGATACTTATCCTGATAATCGAGTATCAATACAGCGTGAAGAGATTGATAGTAATACCTCCGTAATCTTTACCGACTATCGAATGAGGCTTAATGGGAGAACTAATCTTGGCTGTATTCCATCTCCGATAACTCATCTAGGCACAAAACTATCCCTACTGCGCTCGCAACGAACTGCTCACCCATCGGCATTGATAAATAAGGAAAAGTTACTGAAAGTCGGTGGTTACTTGCAATCAGAGTTTCCAGCCGAAGATTTAGGGCTCTGGACTAGATTGAGCCTAATTGGCAACTTAAAGAGCGTTCCAATAAATGGACTTGACTACAACTTCCATCGTGGCTCAATCACCAGAATGAATAAAGATTTAATATCATCCAAAAGGGATGCAATACTGAAGGTCTACTCTAAAAGTCTTGAAATAGATGAAGTTTTTGAAGCTCTAGAGGAGACCAGATCTTCGTATAAGGAGGTCTCTTTAAGGAACCAACGACTAATCCTGCATCTTTCGGACTTTCTTCATCCAATCTCTCGCCAAAGTCTTGGAGCGAAAAAAATAAACTCAATTCAGAGATTACTTTCATTATCACTTTTGAACCCTAGAGGATCTATAGCTGCAGGAAATCTTTTTGTATTCAAAACCCTTAGATCGCTTCTGAAATAACTTTTGCCTAGGGTAGAAAAACATTCGCTTTATATGCTATAACTCCGGTGCAATCTAGGATCTTTACCCCACTTAAGCTTGCCTCTTCAATGAATTTATCGGAGACTAACTGAGCATGGATTATTAGGTCAAAGCCTAGAGTTTCGTTAGCGCTGACTTTGCCATCAAAGGTCTCTATAAATGGATCATGCCACTCAACTTCAATGCCTAACTTCTTCAAATTGTTATAAATTTCGACAGATGGAGAATGTCTAAGATCTGAAGTCTTTGGCTTATAACCCATACCCACAATCAAAACTTTCCCCTTTTTGCCACCAATTAGTTCAATGGCCCGATTAACTATATGCCCAGGTTGTCCTTGATTTATGCCCTGAGCTAGCTCAACTAAGTTGGCAATTACCTCATTTTCTCGAGCAAACCAGGATAAATACATGGGATCCACTGGGATGCAATGTCCTCCAACTCCAGCTGACGGGGTAAATTTCATATACCCATAGGGCTTACTTGATGCTGCCTCTATCACTTCGAAGATATTAACTCCAACAGTCGAAGTGATTCTAGATAACTCAGTAACAAGTGCGATGTTGACCTGTCGAAATGAATTTTCGAGTAGCTTGGCAAACTCAGCAACCTCAGGAGAGGAGACTGGAATCACAGAATCACAAACTTTAGAGTAGAAGTCAACAGCTCTATCAAGTGAAGTAGAGTCTAATCCTCCAACAAGTCGCGGAGTATTTCTCTGGTTCCACTTTAGATTTCCAGGATCAACTCGCTCTGGCGCAGAAGCAAAACCAAAGGTCTCATTAGGTCGTAATCGTGTAAAAATTCCTTTAATTAAGCCACTCAGAGTTCCGGGATAGCTAGTTGACTCATTAATTATCAATGCACCTGGCATCGCATATTTAGCAACTGTCTCAACTGCCTGCCTTAAGCTTGTAAGATCCGGCGCTCCACTTTCATCTAACGGCGTAGGCACACAGAGAACTATCACCTGGGAATTGCTGACAGCACTTAAGTCGGTGGACGCTAGGTATCTTCCAGAGTCCACCATCTCCAAAATTTCAGCATCAGCCAAATCTTCAATCGGACTCTTTCCTGAATTAAGGGCATCGACTCTACTCTGTTGAATATCTATGCCTAGAACTTTAAAACCTGCTTTGCAGAAGGAGTAAGCAAGGGGTAATCCAACATACCCCTGACCAAAGATTGCAACGGTTTCGATACTCAACTCCGGAATTGCCTTTTCAAAAGACTCATTTAGTCAGACCTCGAATCAAGCTCTGCTCAAAAAAGTTGAGTTTAAGCACTTCTAATTCTTTCGTTATAATCCTTTAACATTGCGATGTCTTCAACAGATAAGTACTTTTGAAGCTTGAGTACTTCCTCGAAAACTTTAAGTGCTTCATCCTTTCGCCCTAAATCACTAAGGTCTAGCGCCAAATAAAGAAGAATTTTTGGATGGTTTGGATCAAGCGAAATTTGCCTCTCTCTGATTAAAACTGCTTCCTCTTTACGATTCAAACGCTCCAGGAATACAGCCAGATAATCAAAAAGTTGATATTCTCGCGGGAATCTCTCGATTCCTTCAAAAAGTACAGCTACGGCAAGTTCGTTTTGGCCCAACTTACTTAAACCCTCCGCAATGTATCTGAAGTTTTGATCCCTTGCCAAAGGACTTCGGGAGATTTCCTCTAGCTGATTAATTCTTGGATCCACCACATTAGTCTGATTACTAACATAGTTCAATTGGAATGCTGAAACTATTGCTCGTTCAGGATATGAGCTTGCCCAAGAAACAGAAAATCCAAACAGTGCGGCTGTCACTCCAATTAATCTTGTGTATTCTGCCCCGCTCTTAACTATCGAACCTTTCTTCGTAGAAATGGGCTCGTTAGAGTTGGAGGTTTCTTTGGGCTTATCGAATGCAAAAAATGATAGGGCTATGCCCAGAAACAAGTAATTCCAAACTCCAATAGAAATATTGTCAATTGAAAACAAGCTATTAATTGCAAGAGGAATGAAGATGCTAGAGAAAATTTTCATCTCGAGCGAAGAATTGTGAAGTACTAAAACTTTTATACAGGCAAAAAAAGCCAATATGTATAGAGATAATAGGAGCAGTGTCGGAAAGATTCCAAGAGTTGCAAAGATTTGAATTATAGAATTGTGCGCATTGTTTACGGTGATGTCTATCCCAGTAATATCAATAACAGCATCGGGACGGACTTCTCTATACACATCTCCGTAGCTATCGAATCCAGCTCCAAACCATAAATTATTAAACCCGATATAAATACCAGATAGCCAGTAGAAGAAGCGTAGTTTTAGAGTGTATTGATAGAGACTTTCACCAAGTGGCCCGAATCCTAGAAAAGAGATAAACAGAAATAGACCAGCGATAAATGCAGCAAACAGCATAGCGAGTGAAACTACCTTAGATATTCTCTGAACGACAATAAAAGAAAGAAGTATGAGTGCTATTAAAAACATCATTACTCCCTGTATGGAGTCGGTCAGGTAGACCATATACAATTGAAAGACCATAAGAATCAAGTGGTAGAAAATTTCAGTTCGCTTAGGTTTTCTCAGTAGTATCAGTGAAAGACTTGAAATTGCGCCAAGGGCATAAATTGCACTAGCAAAATTTATATTTCCAAAAAAGGAAAAAGCTTGTCCGTCTTGGCTCCACTGGATCGGATCACTATAGCGAGTTTGTGCATAGCCATAAACACCAGCTGATATTGTCATGATTTGTAGTGGCCATAAAAGATTCATCAACTTCTTTGAATTGTTACCTAGCGCAAAACCTGCAAGGACCAATAGTGCAAAGCAAAGAAAGGTTACAAAGCCATTATTACGCCCAAAGGTGCCCCAGAGCTCTCTCACAACCGATTGCTGTCCAATTAACATAGAAAGTAAACCTGAAATTATGTATAAACCAACCAAAATTGGAATTAGAGGTTTAGCTCGTAAAACCTGGAGCTTTCCTTTTAGAGAGTACGACAGAATTAGCGGCGTTAATGTCGCCAAGGCAATCTGTTTGGGCCAGTTGATTGGATCTAAAAATGTTAAGGAGAAAACAGAGCTGACAATGCTCAAATACAAACTTATCCGAAAGTATTCGTCCTTTAGTAGTGTCACAGCGCTAGCCTACCGAACCTGCCAATAAAAATGGACATTTAGCGATTACAAAGAGATTCGGACCCGTGCATTGCGCACAGGTCCGAATCCTTAACTAACTATTGAAGAATTAAAGCTTATTAAGCCTTAACCTTCTTTGCAATCTTGGCAACTGTGTTAGCCAAGGTTGTGATCTGAGCCTTCAGAGCTGCCATCAATGTGGCAACCTGTGTTGCAAGCTCTTCAACAGCAGCAGTTGCTGCATCAGCAGCATCGCGTGCTTCTTCAGCGGCTACTGTAGCTGCATCTGCTGCCTCAGCGGCAAGGTTTGCAGCATCGGTAGCAGCGTTAGCAGCATCGATTGCTTCAGCAGCAGCATCTGTTGCAGCTTCAGCAGCAGCAGTTGCAGCATTTCCAGCAGCAGTTGCAGCATTTACGCCCGCAATAGTTACTGCTGTAGTTGTTGAAGCAACACGGGCAGGTTGAGCTGCACCATTACCGAGAGTTGCCGCGGTAGAAGTGTTTCCACCGGTCATTGTCAAGGTAAGAGTTCCAGTTCCCGCTGCATCAGCAGAGAGCTCGACTACAACTAGGCCATTTGTATCTGTGGTACCAGTTGCTGAAGTTACTCCATTAACTGATGCGACTCGACCAGATGTTCCAGTATAAGCAATTGTCAGCGCTACATCTTTTGCAACGTTGCCAAATGCATCCTTAACTGTAGCTGTAACGCGCTTAGACTCACCTGGAGCCATAGTCGCAGTTGCAGCATCAACGCTAAGAACACGAGCAGTTCCAGCAATTACGGTGTGTGAACTTGTTGCAGTCTTTCCACCAGAAGTTGCAGTTACCGTTGCTGTACCTAATGTCTGACCACAGAACGATGCTGTTGCAGCGCCGGTTGTAGTAGCCGAGAAATAGGTTGCTGTGTTTGAAATTGTGGAGAAGTAGGTGTTGGCATTACCAGTGAAGGTAATTGGGTAACCAACTAGTGGTACCCCTGAAGCATCCAATACGGTAGCTGTATAACTTACACAACTTCCCGCAGCTACACCAGCAGCAGCACCTGTGTTAGTCAAGGTGAGAGTGGTTGCTGTGAGAGTTGCTGAATAAGTAATGGTAAGACCCGTTACGGACTTAGCAGAGGTTGCATTAGATGTCTGTGCATTTATGGTTACAACATCAGTTGTACCAGTTGCACTTCCTGCAGTTCCAGTTAGAACCGCTCCTGAATCTGTCCAAGTAAATGTAGCCTTGCCAAAAGCATCAGTTGTCTTCGACTCTGATGTAACAGCATTACGGCCAGTACGAGTCATCAAGACTGTTGCTCCAGCAGCAATATCGAGGAACTGATCAACAACGGTAACCTCTACAGAGTTACTGCCTCCAGTTACGTTCTTAGCTGAAGTTGATGCAGTTGGAACAATCGACACAGTACCTTGATCAGTTGTTCCCGAAACTGTTGGGAGCTCATAAGTAAAGGTCAGAGTAATTGTAGTTGTTGCGTCGGACTTGTATGTCACTGTGTAACCCTGTCCTGAAAGCGGAGCAGTAGCTGCGAGTGATATAACAACGCTAGTTTCAACGCCGTTTCCAACTGTTGTGTAATTAGTGGTTCCAGCGGTGATTCCTGTTGGCAAAGCCTTAGCAGTAGTTACGGCGACAGTCACAGGGATTGTTGCAGCGGATGTACCTGAATGTAACTTCAAGTTCACTGTCTTACCTGTTACCGTGCTCAAGACGTAATTAGCATCAGCTGCAGCGGTGAATGTTGATGCACCACCCGAAGTCGAAGCTGTAAGCCCTGGTGCCGCAGCGTAAGCAGCGGTACGAATACCAATGCCCGCAGCTGCAACCGCAGTGCTAGATCCGAAGGTGTGGCCTGTGGCATAACCTGCAGCGCCAACCGTCAATGTGTGAGTAGCAGAAGAAGCAGTTGCAAATCCACCAGCGCCACGAACTACTGTGGTCACTGTTGATGCGCCAGTGGCTGACACGTTAAATGTATAACCGCCGGTTGATGTTACTGACTCTTGCGAGACCACTGTAAATGCTGGGGTTGCTGCTTGTGCAGCACCGTTGTATCCAGTTACCAATGGCGCACGAACTACACCTGGTGCCGCATCTGCATGTGCTCCTGAGAGTCCGATAGAGGTGGTTGAGGTTGCCTCAACGGTACCAGTTGCGCCAAGACCTTCACTTCTCTGGATTGAATTCAATCCCTGAGTGACATTTTGGGCGCCAGTTGGAGCCGCATAAGTCGAACCCGAAAATACACCTGCAGCTGCTCCATTTTGGAATGAAGTCAATGCAGCGTTTGCTGGGCGTCCACCTTGTAGGTTAACTCGAACTGCTGTGGTTGTGAATGACTTTACAGTCATTGACTCAGTAGTAGTAAGAAGTGTTGTATTTCCAGCTGAGTCCTTAGGTGTAGCTGTAATGGTCTGTGTCTCGCCTGCAGCAACAGTGTTTGCTGTGCTTGACAAAGAGATTGATGATGGCGCGCCTGCAACTGTACAAGTCACATAAGCGCTAAATGAATCTCCTGCTGGAATGCCGTCGGCTGTAGTAGAGGCATCTCCATTACGATCGGACCAGAGAATGTATGTAATCGTAGCTGCGGTTGCAGGAACAGAGGCCCCTGCTAAACGAAGCACGAAGGTTGATGAACTTGAATCTGTAGCTACGGCAACAACATCGGTTTGAAGTGTTGTGGTTTGGCCAGCAACATTTGTCAATGAATATTGAGCAGCTTTAATTACGGTCGTAGAATCGCCCGCATAAGATGCGGCGATAACTCCACCAACGCCTCCACGAGCAATACAGGTTCCTGAGATACCTGTATTTACTGCAGAGTTTGATGCTGGCGCAGCCACGACAGACATAAGTCCGCCGAGTAACGCCACTACTGCTGTTTGCGCAATGCGCTTAAGCGTAGATGTCTTAGTAGACATTGATTTCCTTTCATTAGTCGTAAATGAGACGTTCTCACCTACGGCCGGCAAAGTTTCAATCTTTGCCTCGTGATGCAATGCACGTGCTACTGCACCACATTCTCCACCGTGTATCCGGACGCGGCGGAGAAACTCAAATAGGAAGTTGTTCATTGCTTAACTCCCTTTTCAACTACGTAAACTGCTTGAGATAAAATCTGGGTTTTTCCTGGGTTGAGCACCAGGCGAGTAATTACCTGCCGTGGGGCTGTGGGTAAATCCCGGCCTGAGGCGCTCGCTGGGATCACAACGGGTGTTTCAATCTCAGATTCTACTTTAATAATGGCTGTGACGAGGTAATCGCCACTTAGAAGACGTTCAGAATTGAGGTAGGTGAGATTGGTTACTAGGGGAATCCAGGCTCTATCCTTGCCATAAGAGATTGAAGGTAGGTAGCTAAATCCTTGGGAATCACTAACCAGCTGCTGGGAGATAAAGATGTTCGCTGCGCCAGTATCAGTCTTAGCGACCTGCGAGAGGCTGAGCTCAGTCTCTGAGAGCACTGGAGGACGGCTCGTTATATAGAGAGAGCCTAGAGCTCCAGATGAATCAGTAACGGTAAATCCAGTTGGGATTCCAGCCTTATCAAGGCCGGTGAAGCTAAAGGTAGTTGCCTTGGAGTTTTCAAGAGCGGCCTGCGCTTTAGCAATCGCAGCTGCGGTAATCGAAGGGGTTGCTGAGGCTTCGATAGCAGGAGTTGCTACTTCAACTTCACTTGTTGCTTCAATTGATGAGCTATTTTCCTGAGTTGTTACAACAGGAAGCTCACTATCTGTTGGCATTGAATTAAATCCAAGGAAAGCAAAGAAAACTAGAATCAGAGAAAGGGCTGCCTTGCTTGATTTCTTAGCGATCTGCGCTGCTTTTTTATATGTTGTTGAGAGCATATCTAGAGCAGTTAAACCGCGCTCTTTATCAACGATTAACTCGCTCATTACCCTGCGCAGGGATGCTCTTGCTCTTGAGACAGTATGTCTAACAGCAGATTCTTTAATGCCAAGCTCTGCTGCAATTTCTGCAGTTGATCTTCCTTCCATCTCCCACATAACAAGAGCTGCTCGCTCTGCAGGTGAGAGCATTGCTAGTGCTTGTCTAACAATTGCTGCATCATCAGCAGCAGCAATTACATCAACGTGGTCTTTATTATCGACCCAGGTTGATTCAAGCTCTGCTGAGTTGTCATCAAGGAGAACCAGGTTTGGACGACGACCTTCCATACGAAAGATATCGATACAGAGGTTCTCTATCGTTCTATGCATATAGCCGAGTGCATGATCCTTTGATTCAAGCTCAGGGGCAGCGAGCAAGACCTTGATCAGGGCATCTTGGATTACTTCTTCCGCTCTAGCGCTATCTTTGATGATCCTCGAGGCGTGGGCGACTAGCTCACTACGGTGCTCTGTGTAGAAAGCACCAAGCTCCGCTACGGTCCAGACTTTCAGACCTGCGGAGGCAGATTTCTTGCGTAGTGACACTAAAAGAGCCCCTTATTTCGATACCGGTTTGTACTACAGAGTCGACCGTCGCCGCCTCTACTCACCTCTACGAATCTGGAGTGAGTTTGTAGTGGTTAGAGGATAAATCGGACAAATTGGACTAGTGGGCCCTGTCGGGATCGAACCGACGACCCACGGATTAAAAGTCCGTTGCTCTACCGACTGAGCTAAAGGCCCTGAAATAAAAAGGGTGAAACACAACACAATAAACCTATAGTTGCCTTCAATCTTAGTCAACTTCAACATAAGTGCAGAATCAGGAGTAAGGTTTAATTGAGATTAGCCCAGAAAAAGTTGCGCTTTGTCAGAAATCGGGTTTTTGAGTTTCCACTGTCTTTGTCATTCTTTATTCTATTTATTATTTTACTCTATCGTTCAAGTAAATCTGATTTCAACTTAGTACTGGTAAACGTAGTCGGCGAGGATTCAGTTTATAAAACAATTGCTCTAGCTACTGCAATTTTCTCAGTGATTTTTTGGGAGATTTTTTATCGCAATAACCTGATTCCCTTTAGCTTAAAGATAGGAATCTCTGGAAAGTCACTTTTTGTCATGCTAGATAATTATATTGTCAGATGTTGTGCCATAACGATTTCAGTTAATTACCTTTTTTTGCTAAATGTCTTGGAATATAAAGAATTGGCAACAAAGATACTCTCCCTTTTTGGAATACTAGCTTTGTATCCTACTTTTGCAGACTTAAGGACTACGCTCTTAGGAATTTCATGTTCCGAAGTTAATCGCATAGGCGATTACATAAGTTGTGGAAATCGCGGTAACAATTGGACATATCCGTCAATACTTCTGAATTTACGGGGACTGGATATTAATCAAAATGCCGTAATTTTGATTATGTTTACTACGCTGATAAGCATAACGCTAATTCTATTTATTTTAACTCGGCATATGGACTTTGGTCACTTTATACTTTTAATCTTTTTATTAAACTTGCCGCCCTTCTTGATTGTGACAGAGAGAGGGAATCTAGACTTATTTATCTTGGTAAGTATCCTGGGCGTTATTTTACTATTAAACAATTATTCAACAAGTAAGTGGACTTTTATTTTGTGTGCTTTTCTCATATCCATGGCTGCTCTATTAAAATTTTATCCCCTGATAGGGATAGCACCATTGTTCTATCTCTCATTGAGAAATATAAAGCAATTTGGTCGTTCAACATTAATAATTGTAATGGCACTTGGACTACTGGCTTTCTTTATATTGCTGCCTGACCTATCTCGACTCGGTCAAAATGAAGTAAATGATTTATCAGGATCAATTGGACTAGGAAATCTTGTTGCTCTTGCTTCAGGGTTTGATAGTACAAAGACAGTTGGTGTAGTTAGTTCCCTGCTCACTTTAGTCTTGATTATTTCTATTTTTCAAAAAAGACTATGGGCCGAAACGGCTTTCTATTCCGATTTGAATATCAAAATGAGAACTGAGCTTCTCTTAACTTCACTAATAGCCACAACGCCTTGGGTCACAACGACAAATTATTACTATCGCCTGATTCTGTTGTGGCCATTGATTTATTCTTTACTCAAGATATCTGGCCAAACTTCTCTTGATTTGACCTCAATTTCTAGAACAATTCTTTTCCCAACATTACTTTCTTATATTTTAGTATTTCGAACATTCGCAATTGTACAGAATATTGCCCTAATACCAATCTATCTTTTGGCGGTATTCTTCGTCGCACGTGAGTTGGTAAAAATTAAAGCTCAACTAAGATTGAGGTGGAATTAATTTCCATTTTAAAAGTGACTCGATGCCGGGAGCTGCCTTAATAATCTTGGAGTTATTACCAAATATTTCTGGAGAATTTGAATGCTTATTCTCGAATTCAAAAAAATTTAGTGGAAGATTCGCAAGAACTAGCATTTGCTCTACTGCTTCTTTGACAGTTCTTGGCTCTCCGGAACAGATGTTATAAATGCCGCCAGCTAAATTACTGTGGATACAATATTCAATGGCACTAGATACATTTCTCGGAGTTAGGAAGTCGCGGCGATCGAGAGCGCACTTTATTAGAATTTTTTTCTGGTTATTAATGGCTTCGGTTACTTTTCCCCCTAAGGTATAGTCGGCGGTTCCAAAATCCAGAATGCTAAAGATCCGAAAAATTACCAGCTTGTCGAAGTCATCCTTGAATATTTCAAGAAGCGCATTTTCGGCTTCAAATTTCATCTGTGCATAGGTATTTTGAGGAAACTTTTCATAATCTTCGCTGATTGCACCAGATGATGATCTATAAATGTGTGAAGTTGAAGCAAACAAGAAGCGCTTCACGCCTTGTTGCAAAGCTAATTTTGCAACATTTATAGTACCTGTGATGTTAACTTCCAAAGCCCGTTTTAAATCTGAACTTACTTGGCTTTCTCCGACTAGAGCAGCAAGATGAAGAAATGTTGCACCCAACAGATCCCTCTCTTTGAACCATTTTTCTGCATCGTTCCTGTCAGTCACATCAAAGAATGTAGAATCTGATTGTTTACGAAAGTGTTTACCGATAGTTCCTGACTTCCCCGTCAAGAATAACTTTTCCAGGCTATTTTCGGGCATATTTGTGCATCAAGAGAGTTACCAGTCCAGCGATGGAGTGCCAAATTTCTTTGCCGGTTACAGTGCTTTCTCCTAATTGTCGATTCACAAACTTTATTGGAACGTCAATAGGGTTGATTGAGTAGGATTTTAGAATCATGGCTACTTCGGATAGAGCAATAAACCCAGAAGTCTTCATCTTCGCTTTTAAGATTTGATCTACAGCTGCTCTCGAATATCTACGCAAACCATTTGTAGCATCAGAAGTGTTTAACTTTAACACTTTTGGAATTATAATATTTAAAACCTTAGAAAATACTGTTCGAGAAATGGGCCACCCAACAATCTTACTTGTTGACAGATACCTAGAGCCAATCACGAAATCTAGTGCATAATCTTGGTCAATAACTTTTAATATGTCTGTAACTTGATGTGATCCATCTGCATCACACTCTATATAAAATTGTGCCATCGGAAACTTCTCTCGGCCAGCAGCAAAACCTCTTATGACGGCGCTTCCTCGTCCACTCTTAATTTCGGAAAAACTGAGATCAATAATGCGGTTTTCTTTTTTCTCTAATCTAGAGCACAGATCTCGGTAAAACCCCCGTAAATTCGCGCCTGAATCATCACAGATAATTACTGCAGTGTCTGAAGAGGACTTTGGTAGTAGATTATTTAACAGTGTCTCGATTGATTTAGTCTCATTATACGTTGGAATCACTATAACTATTCTAATTTTATAAAATTTGCTACGAGAAGTCACAGAAGTTTAACCTATGTGGGCTAATTGATAAATAGATTCTGTTAAGTACTCTATTTGTGATTCTGTGTATTCATGATGACAGCCTATCAAGAAGCTATTGTCCGTTAGGTATTGAGCATTTTTAAAGTTTCTTGCATTAAATCTACTGTCGATAACTTGCTTTGCGGCTGGTTGGGCTAGGAAATTTCCTGTCAGAGGTGGACGAGTCTCTATTCCCATCGCTTCAAAGGCAGCCCTCGTTTTTTCTTTTCTCTCCTTACCTCGACTATCAAGAATGCCTATAAGCATTCTTGAGTGCTGGCGCGCATACAATGTGTCCGATGCGTCTCCCTCAATTATCGATAAGGCAGACCCTTTTAACGCATCCTTTACTTTAGAGGCAATAAATCTTCGTCTCTCAATAAACGAATCTAAGTCAGTCAATTGAGAAAGTCCTACTGCCCCTTGAATCTCCATAGGTCTTAAATTAAATCCTGTGGATACAAACGTGAATTTCTGATCAGTCGACGAGTTCCCATAATTCCATTTAGCTGCATCTGAACGATCTCTCGACCAACCATGCGAACGAATAGATCGTAAATCGTTGGCTAAATCTGATGAGTTGGTAGCAACCCCACCTCCTTCCATAGTTGTAAGGTGGTGAGAAAAGTAGAAGGAGTACGAAGACGCGATTCCACTAGAACCAGCATGAGCGCCATCACGAAATGCCCCTAGCGCTTCACATGTGTCGTATAGTTCGACAAGTTCAAAATCTTTACACAGAGCATGAATTTCCTGTGACTCCAACATATAACCTAGGGGGTGGATCGGAAATATTGCCCGAATATTGTGCTGTGAATCAGTCAGAATTGAACGAGCCAGTCCAATGTCAAGGCCATAGTTATCTCGATTAACGTCGCAAAATATTGGCTTTAAGCCCAATTGGATAATGGGCCAAATAGTTGTTGGCCATGCAATTGCGGGCACCAACACCTCATCTCCCACTTTCAAAATAGCCTTGCCGTTTGTGGGACGCAATAAAGCTTCAAAGATTGCGAGATTCGCTGATGAGCCTGAATTAAGCATCACGAATTGATCAATACCAAGATATCCAGCCATTTTTGTTTCAAATTGACGTACTTGCTCGCCCATAGTGACATTTCCAGAGGCTAAAACTTCGTTGAGGCGCTCTATGTCTTTTTGGCGTAATCCAGAAGAAGCCAAGGGGATTCTCACCACCTAATTATGGGGGGTGAACTCATTTTTGCACTCTTCTCTTCTTTCTGAATATGCTTCGCTATCTCCTAGTCCCCATCGTCTAGGGGCCTAGGACATCGCCCTTTCACGGCGGTAACACGGGTTCAAATCCCGTTGGGGACGCCAGGTGGAAGGAAAATAAAACTTCCTTTTATCTGTAACTATGTTGGCCCAGTAGCGCAGTTGGTTAGCGCGCCGCCCTGTCACGGCGGAGGTCGCGGGTTCAAGTCCCGTCTGGGTCGCGATTTGTTTTTTGTTCGGCTGGGTAGCTCAGTTGGTACGAGCGTGCGACTGAAAATCGTGAGGTCGACGGTTCGATCCCGTCCCCAGCCACAACCTCGCTCTTACTATAGATTTTGTCGGGTGATCGACCTGAACGCTCTTTTAGATGTATACGTTATTCACTTCACACCTCTGGAAAATCGAAAAAATAAGTTGGACCAAGAGCTATCTGGCATTACAGATGTTGTGTGGATAACGGAGGCACTACTCAATGAAACTAAAATTGATTTCTCTTCCGAAGAGAGAGTTCTTGGTATTGCTCCAAGACTTATAGGTATGGATTTAGGTATTAATTCACGGAGCTTGACAAGATCACGCAGAAAAGCAAAAGTTGAAGGATACAAGCTACTTTTTGCCTCATGGATTCATCCTCGAGGAGAGGAGCTGGTTGCCTCTGCAATTCAAGTTCGCGATAAGCTTCCCACTGGTGTGCTCGATAATCTAAAGCAACACTTGGTAGCACTAGATCGGGCTTCAAAATCCAAAAAGCCTTTTACTCTGATTCTGGAAGATGATGCTTTGCCTAGAACTGATGCCCTAAATGAAATTGCTGACTTTCTAACTCGTGCAAAGTCAAGAAAATTGATGCTTTTTTGTGGTGATGGGGCGGGATTGCATAGAACAACTTCTGATAAACCTGGAGATCAATATGGCATCTTTCCTACGAGAACTCATTGCTCCAGAACAGCAGTTGCAACACTTTATTCAAAAGATGTGATTTTGGCAGCACAAAAACTTATAGTTCGATATGGAGTTCCAGACTGGATGCCTATCGACTATCTACTGCAAGTTGCAGCAAGAAAGCTTAGGTTAAAGACTTTTTGGCAAGATCCATCATGGTTTGGCCAGGGATCAGAAAGTGGGGAATTTCAGAGTTCTCTTAGGTGAATTTACCTTAGTGATCAGCCCATACAATTTTTTACGTTTGATTTTGGTCAATTTAATTTCTAAGTTTTAGCTCAGTTTTAGTCCACTCGTCTCTAGCCTAGCTCGTACTTTATCTTTACGCGGACAAGGATAGTAAAGATGAACAAAAATAAAACGGAATAAATAAAAGTTATGACAAGCTCCCAATCAAGATTAACTATCAAGAAAATATAAATTGGCATCTGAAACAGGCCCGCTGTGAATGCAAAAATGAAGAGAATACTTCTATGACGAATTCCTCTTAGAGCCAAGCGATGAGACAGGTGATCTTTTCCGCCTTGCAAAGGAGAGCGGGAATTAATCAATCGACTAGTGACAACAACGCAGGTATCAAGAATTGGAAGCGCAAGCAAAAAAACGGGGACTGCAAATGAAGTCCACTTTGAGTCAGTCAGAGGGTCAATTCGAATCGCAATAGTTGCCAAGAGAATTCCAAGAAATAAAGCGCCAGAATCTCCCATATAGATTCTGGCAGGACGACGATTCCAATAAATGAAACCCACCAACACTCCCATTAGAACTAGCCCAAAAATTGCAAGATATGGCTGATTGGTAATTGAAGAATAGAGGAAGATGCCGAGAGCAGTCATAAAACTAGCTACTGCGGCCCCACCATCCATATTGTCAAAGAAATTAAGAGCATTGGTGATCCCAACTATCCAGAAAATACTTAGAAGGAGATCGGTACTCTGATTTCCAGTCGCGCTTCCTGAGGTACTACCAAAGGTAATTGTTAGTGAGCCTGCTAGGCCCAAGAGCACTTGAACCATGAGTCTAAAGTGAGGGGAAAGTTCTTTAATGTCATCCCAGAGCCCAATAATGCCTATAACTGCTGCTGGCAGAAGTAGGTAGAGGATGTCAGTACGAACCTCTCTGGATGGAGAAACTACAAACAATCCGGTCATCACAGTGATCAAAAATGAAATCATAATTGCAAGCCCACCCAGATAGGGAACGGGCTCTCGTTGGGTCTTTCTACCACCATCTGGTCTATCAAAAATATTTAATGACATTGCTATCTTTCGCATTACTCCGCTTAGAAGCAGAGAAGTAGTGAGAGCAAAAAGAAAGGCAAGGATCTTTGTTTCTAGATCTAGGTCATTCATCTAATTACTTTCTCACTGAGGAAAGGTAATCAAAAAGAATTTCATCAAGGCCCTTTTTCGGAGACCAACCTGTTAATTTTTTTAACTTTTCCGTGCTAGGGACTCTCCTCTGCATATCTTCAAATCCTTGGCTCTTAAGATTTGCATAGGGAATATAATTAATTTTAGAGTTTGACTTTGTTACTTCTATAATTTTTTTGGCTAAATTCAAAATCGAAATTTCCTCTATCCCTCCAATATTGAAAGCTTCCCCATTGCCATCAGAGTGTTTCCAGAGCTCAATTACTCCACTTACCGCGTCGTCCACATGACAAAAAACTCTTCTTTGAGAGCCATCACCGTGAATTTCTAAGTCTTTACGAGACAAAGCCGCTGCAAAAAAACGAGGAATTACCATTCCATAAGCTGGACTCTGCCTAGGGCCTACTGTGTTAAAAAGCCTCACAATCTTTACTTTTAACCCATGTTTTGAGTGATAAGCGTGAGCCAGGGCTTCATCAATTGCTTTGGCTTCAGAATAAGTCCATCTAGACAGCAATGGCGAGCCAATAACCCTATCTGAATCTTCAGTTAATGGGTGAGAAGGATTTTTGCCATAGATCTCACTTGTGCTTGCTAGCACAAGATCAACTTTACTTTCTGAACATGCTTGTATCACATTTTCAGATCCATGCAAATTCGTTTTTAGAGAACCAATCGGGTCATCGAGAATTTTCTGCACTCCCACTGCAGCAGCAAAGTGAAAGCAGGTATCAACGCTTGAGATCAAATCCTTAACTAGCTTTTTATCAAGGATAGAGCCTTCTATTGACTCAAAACCCTTAGTATTTTCAAGTCCCACGATGTTCTCAAATTTGCCGGTAGAGAAGTTATCTAAGGAGATTACCTCGTGGCCCTTTGCTAGCAAGTTCTTGCAGAGGTATGAACCAATAAATCCAGATCCACCTGTAATTAGTATTTTCATTAACTAGGCTGATCCTGATTTCCTGCGAAACATTTTTTTGGTAGAGCCAGAACTCTGCTCTCCGCTCACTTTTGAGTTCCCAGAAATGTTATTGTTAGAAATATTTGTTCTATTCTTTTTCTTCTCTAAAGCTTCTTTGAATTTTGCTTTCGCATCGCTATGTTCTGAGGAACTCATATTCTTGTTAGCTACCTTTCGCTGAAGTGGTTTTAAGCAATGCTTGAATCTCAGATTGGCGATATCGACGGTGTCCTCCAAGGGTACGAATCGCAGTAATTTTTCCAGCTTTTGCCCAACGAGTAACAGTCTTGGGATCTACCCGGAAGAGCTTGGCGACCTCTGCGGGGGTGAGCAGTACTTCCTGCTCTACTGGCCTTTGCATGCTCATGAGTTGATTTTATGTCCTTTTCGCCCCTTATGGGAAGAAAATATTGCCTTAGGAAGCGAGCCCTTACATAGCCTGCTCGAGGGCTGCGACCCTTCTCCATCTCTTCATTAATGTTTCATAGCCCACCCCTGCTTGGACTCCATCTCCATTGGCAAGGCCTTGTAAGGATGCTGTGACATCTTCGATCGAAGTATCTGAATCAAGACCTGGGTTTCCGCTTTCTTCCAAACATTTTTCTAGATAAAGAGCAAGGCCGCCATAATCACATTCCAAAATTGATTCTGGATGAAAGACGTTGAGCCAATTCAGGAGGTCTCCGAGCTCTGCCTCCACTGGGCCTTCACCAAATGCCTGTCTCACAATTTGATGGGATTCAAGGCATCTCTTCTTTGCCTTTGTTAGCTCTGTTCTCATAATTGTGAAGGGGCCATCTGGGTTATTTCCTCTAAGTCTCTCCTCTGGGATAAAGAGTGCAAACCATCTTGGGGGGATAATCCAAGTCTCAGAAATGATGTGAGGCACTCTGCTTTCAAGATCTGGCGAAATGTCACCAATTGCATCACCAAAACTTTCGGGGATAAAGAAAGGAATTACAGAGTCAGGTAGTGAATCTTTAAAATCATTTAAAGCAGCCCGGCATCTCTTCGCTGTTGACCAGGGTGAGACATAGCGTTTTTCATTGTGCTCAATGATATGAGCGCCATCTGATTTTAGTGATGGAGGCTCTCCAAGTATTACTCTTCTTAAGGCTTTGTCTTGCTCTTCGCGACCGGTATAGCTCTCAATTGGAATTGTTGACCAACGGAGTTGATCAATCGGTGAGAAGCTTGTTATTGGTTCATAGATACGAAGTGATGCCACATAAGGAGTTGGGCGCATTGCTAGAACTTATTTTCTCGGGATGTAATTGCCCTCGGCATATGGATCAAAGTCATCATCATCGCCCTTAACAACCTCGCCATGGAGTTCCTTAGATAGACGTTCTATATCAATATCTTGTGAACTATATTTAAGATCGCGTGCGACTTTAGTCTGTTTAGCTTTTGAACGGCCACGCCCCATAGCGAGCCCTCCCAACCCTCGTATTCTGTGATGGGCCAAACCCTACCTTGAGCTCCCAAGAGGTGCAAAAGAGGTGAAAAACTAGCGAATAGCGCTTGGTTTATAGGAGGAGGCCTCGGGGTGAGCCTTAGTAATTTTTAACACCCTTGCGATAACTGCTTCGCATTGCTGTTGGGCAAGGCCGGCAAATTCCAGAGGCGAGGAGATCAAATCCTCTAAAGCACTCTTATTTAAAGGAATTCTAGGATCACTTGCAAGCTTGGCTAGGAAAGTATTTTGACCACCCTGCCTAATCTCATCAGTTGCTTTTAGTGAGATCTCTTTAATTACTTGGTAGGCATCCTCCCTGCCCATCCCTGATTTAACTGCTGCCATTAATATCTTTGTAGTTGCAAGAAATGGTAGGTGCTGCTCTATCTCTTTTCTAATATTGTTTTCAAATACTCCAAATTCACTTAAGACGGTAAGGCTTGTTT
>Ga0214923_10001297_pt1 | contig 35759 bp, 35 predicted proteins | sample LL1510_MetaG_FD_177993 | JGI IMG/M metagenome (GOLD analysis project Ga0214923, IMG submission 177993) | Freshwater microbial communities from Lake Lanier, Atlanta, Georgia, United States - LL-1510 | ecosystem: Environmental > Aquatic > Freshwater > Lake | place: USA: Georgia | collected...
TGGGATATCAAAAAAAATCGACTATTATAAAATACTTTTTCTAAAAGATATTATAATGAAAGATTATTATCAGAAATATATAAAATATAAAAACAAATATTTGAATTTATTACAAAAAGAAGATTTACAAAAAGGAGGTGGTATACCAAAAAATAAATTTAAATTTATTTTTCCATATAAAAATGGTGTTAATTATGATGAACTTCAAATGACAGAAGAGGGAGAGTATAGTATTACCAAAAGAAACGACGGTATTCAACTTTTAAATATAATGAAAAATAAAATTGGAAATTTAAAAAATAAAACTATTACTGATTTAACAGCAAATGTTGGTGGTGATACAATTTTATTTGGTCTAAATTTTAAGAAAGTTAAATCAATTGAAATTAATAAAGAAAATTTTAAAGTATTAGAAAACAACATTAATGTTTATAATCTTAATAATGTTGAATTATTTGAAGGAAACGCTACTAAAATATATAATTGGTTAACAGATATTTTATATATTGATCCTCCTTGGGGTGGCATAAATTATAGAAATTCAAATAATATTGATCTATTTTTAGGTGATTATAGATTAGATGAATATTTAGATTTTATTCTAAAACAAGAATGGAAACCTAAATATGTTGTTTTAAAATTACCAAAAAATTATAATTTTAATAGATTAAATAATTTTAATGGTAAGAAATATGATATTTTAAATAAATCAAAAGATATAAGATTCAATATATTTATTATAAATTAATCATACAATCTTTCGACTTTTAACATTTGATATTCAAATGGTGTTTTATCTAATGATTTTACAAAATAATCTGCCATATCTTCTGTTCTAAAATCAATATAAACTTGAGAATTCTCTTCATGATTTACAGCTTTCAATCTAATAATATGACCGTGTTCTTGCAATAGATCTAACATTTCCTCATCGGAAACATTGTTAGGAAGATTTGATATTTTTACTTTTCCATATTTTCTTCTAGTAAAATCATTATTCTCTGAAAAATTTCTTTGATTATAATTTCTGTTTGGTGGGGTATCATGATTTCTATTTTCTTTATAAATTTTAATTGTTTTTTCTTGAATAATATGCTCTTCCTTAATCATTTTTTCTACTTTATTTTCAGACTCTTTACCGCATTTAATAGTTAGGTGAGGACCTTGACATTTTCTACAAACGATCTTATTTTCCATATATAATAAAATTATAACATTAATAATCTTTATTTCATTTTTTCTTGATTTAAAAATTATATAGATTATTAAATATATATGAAAATCTTTACTAATAAAGAACTTAAACTATTACCTATAAATAATATAATTAAAGAAATTTATTCAAAAATAATAGAAGAAGCTTCATTAGGAAAATCATTTTATATTTGTTTGATTGATAAAATAAACCAAATAGAAATAATAAAAGGCGTTCAAAGTTATTTCCCTGAAATAGAAATAAGTAATGAAGAGGGAAAGATTAAATTTGAATGGTTTAATGATGATATTAAAAAAAATAATCAGTTAGATTATATATTAGAAAAAATTCAAAGTATAAACTATATAATTTAAAAAAGTTGATTATAAAATTATATAACATATAAATTTATTAATAATAATATGCCAACAAAAACTCCTGCGAATACTAAGGAAATAAAGATTAAGATAAATTTAAAAGATTATCCTCTTTTGAATACTATAAAAGAAACAGAATTAGAAAAAACAGTTTTTGATTTTTTTGACATGGGATATAAAACAACTTTTCCACCAAAAAATGAAGTTTTGTATAATCAGAATATTCAAATGATGGTAAATCAAATGCAATTACTTAGAAAAGAGATTGAAGATTCTAAATTAATTGATATTGGAGATAGTATTTTAAGTAAAGTAGAAGATATTATAAATCCATTATCTTCTAGTTTAAATAAATTAGTTGGATTACAAACTGCTTCCAGTAAAAAAGGAGAATTAGGAGAAAATTTATTATCTCAAGTTTTTACAAGCAGATATGGTGATATAATTTATGATGATACTAGTAAAAAAGATCATTGTGGTGATGCTTGGATTACATTACCAAATAAAATTAAGGTTATGGTAGAATCTAAAAATTATTCCACTGTAATAGCAACTAAAGAAGTTGTTAAAATGGAAACTGATATGAAAACAAATAACATAAGATTCTGTTTATTTCTAAGTTTAAATTCCCCAATTCAAGGTTTTAGAGAAATGGATTTTCATACATTTATTCATAATAATGAAACTTATTTTGTAATTATGGTTGCTAATTTAGTAAATGATATTTCTAAATTAGATTTAGCATTTGGAATGATAAGAAAATTATCTGATTTAATGAATGAACCTGAGAAATTTCCTTGGATACAACAAAAAATAAAACAAAATTTAGATAAATTAAATGATTTAAGAAACAAAAGTTATGTAATCAAAGATAATTTTAATAAATTAGATTCAAACATAAATAATTCATTGGATATTTTTAATCAACAGATTAGAGATTATATTTGGGATTTGGATAAGATCATGGGTGATTTTACAAATGAAATTCAAAGTACAATGTTAGAATCTTTAGATTTTAAGAAAAATTCAATTGAAAAAATGAATAAATATAAAGAGAAATCTATTTTTGATGTCGCAAGTAAAATAGGTTCTATAATTCAAAATAAAGATTATGATTTGAAAGATATTGAAGAAAACAAATATGAAATTTTTAATAAAACTCAAAAGGTAGCTAAATTAGAAATTCAAAATAAAAAAGCAATTATTAATATAATTAAAACTCAAAAAGAAATTATTATTAATTCGACTAATAAAAAGCAGATAATAGAAAATCTAAAAATTTTGGAATTAAATTTTTAATCTAATTATATTTAATAATGATTAAAAATAGTTTAATAATTTTATTTATTTTGATTCTAATGTATTCTTGTTCTTCAAGTAGAGAAGATTTTGGAGTATCAGGAGCCCGTATGAAACAAATTTATGGAAATAGAGGAAAGGATATTGATAAAAGAATTGAAGTACATCATTCATCAGCTGTTGAAATTGGTTTAGATGAAGATAATAATAAAGTATTTCAATTTAAAGGTAAAATGTTTAAAATGAACGAAGATAATGAATTAGAAGAGAATGAACCTAAAAAAATTATTTATAAAGAAATTCCTTTAAGATTACCTATAGAAATCAATGAAGATTCTATTAAATCTAAGATACCATTAAAATATAATGATTATAGATTTTCTGGATTATTAAGTAATACCTTTTACAAACAATTTTATATCTTATATGAAAAAGAATTTGATGAACCTGAATTTAAACATTTTAAAGATAAATTATATTCTTATCTTTTAGTAAAAAAGAAAGAAAAAGATTTAGAAATAGTACATAATATTCCTCCTAGAACAAGAGTAAAACCAGGAGATAATATTTATTTTAGTTATGGTAATTTTCAATTGGGACCGTTGAAGTTTGTTTAATTATTTTTTGTAATTTCTATCTTAGAAACTCCATCAAAATAATTAATTGTTTGAATAAATCTTTTCCCTTTAAAATTTTGTGGATTATTACCTTTTTTACTAATAAAAAAATTAAAATTATCATTGACGCTAAAAGAAATTATATTATTTATATTATCTAATAATTTTTCTGGAATTTTATTTTTACCATTTAATTCATAAATACCTTCTTGTAAAACAATAATATCATCATTATTTAAATTAATAATGACTGGTCCATCATCATCAGTAAAATTTTCCTCATAATTTTCCATACATTTTAATATTAAAATTATCATTAATGAAAATACAAAAGCATGTTCTAAATCATAGGTTGAACGATAATAGAAATAAAAGGTTCCACAAAAAATAAAAACGGTATGATGAAATATATTATTTATTAATTTTCCCAAAAAACTAGGTTTATTTAAATAAATAAAAGATGATCCGACAATAAATAAAATTAGGTGAAAATTTTTATCAAAAATTAAATCCATATTTTTATTAAAAATTGAATTGATATTACTCATATAAATATATAATAGATATTTATTTTTAACTATTATATTTTTATTAATAAAATGGTTTCGGATGACTCCATTTAGTAGCAATCCATTTATTACCAGATATTATTGGATTTGCTTTATGTTTAGATTTTAAAAATAATGTTTCATTATTATCAGTACTCCAAAATAAAATTCCTTTTCCTTTTTCTGGTTTAATCTTCAACCCTAATTCTACAAATTCTGTTTCACCTCCTACATAATCATCATTTAAATAAACTAATAAAGTTGATCTTCTTTCACCTGCTCCACCATTAATTTTATTACAATACTCTTTATCATAAACACAAGAATCATAATGTTCTTTAAATTGTCCTCCGGCTTCATAAAAAGCAACTTGTGTTTGTTCTTGGTGAGATATAGGAATATTAGTTAAATCTTGTGATATTTTAGCTAATTTTTGAACTACTTCATTATTACTATCTGGTAGCCAAGCTTGTTTACATTTTCTATAATCGCTATCAACTTTAGTTGTTTGATTATTATCATAATTCAAAACTTCACTAGTTTGTAAACCAAAATTAGTTGTATAGGTAATTAATTTATTACATTCTTCGGAAGTTAATAAATCTGAAATTTCCCAGATTTCATAATCATCATACAAATATTTTTTAATTTTATAATCTTTTAAATTATCTAAACTTTGAAACATATCAAATTTTTGAGGCGTATCTAAACTTATATAACAATAATAAATAATTATTATTAATAAAAATAAAATCAAATATAATAAATTTCTATTCATTATTTAAATTAATCTAGAAAATAAAAATCTAAATATTTATAATGAATAAATATATGGGTATGTATTTAAGAGTTAAATTACATATGGCTATGGTTGCTTTAGTTTTAATTGGCGCAATTAATTGGGGATCTACTGCTTTTGGATATAATTTAGTAGAAATGTTAAATATACAAGTTGATAATTTAGTAGGTACTGAAACAAAACTTAATAAGATAATTTACATTTTAGTAGCTATTGCAGCCTTAAAATTAGCATTTAAGAAATCTACTTGGTTACCTTTCTTAGGATATATGGCTTTCCCATCTAGTGCTTTAATTCCTACTATTGAAAACACCAAAGGGAATACTATAATTAAAGTAAACGTTAGACCTAATACTCGTGTTGCTTATTGGTCCGCAAATCCTAGAAAAAATAAATCAGTTCCATTAGTAGGAGAAGCTTATGATGATTTTTCTAATTCTGGTGTAGTTAAATCTGATGAAAACGGTGTTGCTGAATTAAAAATATTAGTAGGAACTTCTTATATTGTACCTTCTGGTCGTGAAATATCAAGACATGTTCATTACCGTGAATTAGATTTAGATCATGGAATGATGGGTGATGTAAAAACTGAATATTATTAAAAACTAAATAATATAAAAAATTAAATAATTTTTTATATTAAATGAATATTTTATCGACCACCTCTGTAATTGATCACTGGTGGTGCTAGGCTTGACAGACCAATCCCTCCACCGCCACCGCCACCGCCAAAATGGTGGGAAGGTGTTGCACTAATAATTTCAGACCAAGAAACTGGAGTTGGTCCTGGTCTTCCAAAAGGAGTTGCATCCATCATACTTGGTCCCGACACCCTTCTAATCACAGGTCCGTCAGTAATCAATACACCCCCACCACCCATCAGACATGGACCAGCAGAGTAAAATCCTGAATGATAAACTCCAGGAATACAGCCATCCCAAAATCTAAGGCTTGCAATTTCTGCCCTTCTATCCATTTCCTTCCTCTCAGAATCCTCTTTAGCCTTTTTCTCAGCTGCCTCTCTAGCCGTTCTCTCAGCTGCCTCTTTAGATGTTCTCTCAGCTGCCTCTCTAGCCGTTCTCTCAGACTCTGTCATTGATGTAGCCTCTTGTTGATTCAAATAATAATTTAGGTGAAGAGTTTTCTCAGTTTCTGTGATATCGCCTCGATTAACAAAAAAAGACATTCTAGTCCAATCCTCCTCAGCAGGAAACCACTTTGCGACCATAATACCAACTGTTGACCATGGCTGTTTTGCCACGAGAAAACTCATAATAATATCTAGTTGCTTATTTTTGTTGCTATCCAACTCTGTAGTACTGTATCCTCCACGTTTCATAAGATGTGCAATAACCGATGACATATTCTAAATTGAACTACTGATATATTAATTATTTCAATTTTTTTATTGTATAATCTTATGAAAAATTGATTTTTATTATTTCTAATATTAATTATCTTCTATTATGTCCAAAATAACTGTAGATTCTCATAATGAACAAATAGATACTGGTCTTTACGATCGTCAAATTAGAACTTATGGACTAGATGCTGTTCTTAAAATTGCATCTAGTTCCATTACAATTATTGGTCTTGAAAAAGGTCTAGCCACTGAAATTTGTAAAAACTTGACTCTAGGTGGGATTAAAAATATTTATCTTTATGATAATAATTTAATTACTTTGTCAGATTTGGAAACAGGAATTTATTATACTGAAGATGATATTGGTAAACCAAGAAGTGATATTCTTAAAATTAAACTAGGAGAATTAAATAGTAATGTTTCTATACATAGTATCAATGATGAAAAAGATATTCCAAAAGATAGTTGTTTAATTCTTGTTAACCAAAAATTGGATTTTATTAAACAATTTTTACCTAATTATAGTACTCAACCAAATATTATAGTTTTTAGTAAAGGATGTGCTGGAACTATTTTCGTTGATGTTAAAGATAATCATGTTATTACTGATTTATCCAGTGAAAACATTGAACCTGTTCAAATTGGAGATATTTATCAAGATGGTATAGTTGCAACAGCACCTAATACCGTACATGATTATCAAACTGGAGATTATGTGTCTTTCACTAATTTAGAAGGCGATAATCTTGATATTTTTAAAAATGAATTTCAGATTGAAGTTGTTTCACCTAATATCTTTAAACTTAAAAATTTTGAATTGAAAGATAAATTTAACTTTAAAAATGGTACATCAACTATTATTAAAAAACCAATTAGTATTAATCATCAATCATTTAATGATATTCTTAAAAATCACAAATATAATTTTAGTTTTGATAATTCTGAACTAATTTTTAATAGTTTGTTAAAATATTTTTCTGATAGTAATGAATATTCCGATGATGAACAAAAATTGGCAAACACATTTGATGTAGAATTAATACCAGTGGTATCAATTATGGGATCAGTTGTTGCATCAGAAACAATTAAAATAGTATCACATAAATATATGCCTATTGATCAAATTTGGTGTTGGTATGATCCAATATTAATTCCTTCTAATCCAACAAATAAAGAGGGTAAAACAGCATTATCATATCTATATGGAAATGATTTCGATGAAAGTATTCAAAAATCATCTTGGCTTATAGTTGGTTCTGGTGCTATTGGTTGCGAACTATTAAAAAACTTGGCATTTTTAAATGTTTCATCTAAAGACAATGGACATATAACTCTAACTGATCCAGATCATATTGAAAAATCTAATTTGAATAGACAATTTTTATTCAGAAATAGTCATATTGGAAATTCTAAAAGTATAATTGCTGCAAATGCAATTCAAAAGATGAAATCAAATATAAATATTAAAGCATTAACTGAAAAGGTATCTGATAAAAATCAATCTTTTACTAATACTATTATGAAAAATATTAATGGTGTATTTAATGCATTGGATAATGTTGAAGCTAGAAAATATATGGATAGACAATGCTTTTACAATCAATTACCATTATTTGAAAGTGGTACTACTGGTACGAAAGGAAATACTCAAGCAGTAATTCCATTTCTAACAGAAACCTATAGTAATTCTGCTGATCCTCCAGTTAAATCATTTCCTATTTGTACAATTAAATCATTTCCTAATGAAATTCAACATACTATTTTTTGGGCTATGGATAATTTTGAATTATTTAACAGAGCTCCTATAAATATTAATAGATGGATTAAAGATTCAACTATATTTGATGATAAATCTATTATTGAAAATCGTCAAGGAAAAGAAGATGTAATGAATTTTCTAATTAAAATGAATATTAAAACTTTCGAAGACTGTGTATACAATTCTATTAAAATGTTTTATGAAAATTATAAAAATACTATTATCCAACTATTAATTTGTTTTCCAGCTGATAAGGAGATAGATGGAAAGCCATATTGGTCAAATGGTAAAAGAATGCCAAAATCGTTTGATTTGGATATTAATAATGACTATCATTTAGATTATATTGAGGCTACATCACATTTAATAAGTAGATGTTATAATATTCCAGATGATTTTAATAGAGAACAGATTAAAGAGTTTTGTTCTAAAATTAATTATAATGATGATTTTAAACCAGATGAAAACAAAAAAATAGCTAGTAATGATTCAGAAATTAAAATTATAGAATCTAGTACTGATATTAATCTTCCAACTAATGAAAAATATCAGTCTTTACAATTTATTAGTCAAGAATTTGAAAAAGATGATCCTACTAATTGGCATGTTGCTTGGGTAAATGCAGCTTCTAATATGAGAGCTTTAAACTATTCAATTCCTCCAGTTTCTCATATTGAAACAAAAGGTATAGCAGGAAGAATTATTCCAGCTATTGCAACTACAACATCAGTAGTTTCAGGACTTATTGTAATTGAAATGATAAAATATATGCTAGCTAATCATAAAATTATTGAACATAAGATAGAAAATTATCGTTCAACCTTTGTAAATTTATCAGATACAACTCTAGTTTACTCCGAACCAATTAAATCTGAAGAAACAGAATTTGCAGGAGTTAAATTTAGTATTTGGGAAAAATTTAATTATAATCAAGATTCTACTTTGAAAGAATTTAAAAAATATTTTGAAGATAAATTTAAAAATACAATTGATTGGATTATTTATAATGTTGCTAGTTTAAGCGAAGAAGAAAATATGGATAAGAAAATTAGCGTATTAATTAAAGAGATTGATTCAGATGCTGATTTTATTGAGAATTCAGTAATAATTATGATTGGATCATACGATGAAAATATTATTTTTCCAGATATTCATTTTTCTTTGGCTCATTAAAATTTATTTATAAAAAATTGATATAATTATTTAGAAAGATATAATCTAAAATAATAATAATTATGTCTAAGATTGTTTCACCTTTTAAAAATATTAAACAACATACCAGAATTTCATTAGAACCATATCACATGAATAGTGATATTAGAAATAATATGAAAATGGTTTTAAAAAAGAAAGTAGAAAAGAAATGTAATAAAAATGGTTTTATTGATGAAGTTTATAAAATCTTAGAATTTAGTGATGGTATATTGATTCCAGAAAATTTAAATGGGGCTGCTATATATAATATAGCTTATCATTGTAGAATTTGTCAACCTATTGAAAATACTATAGTTATTTCATATATTAAATTAATTAGTACTGATTTAATTATTGCAACTAATGGTCCCTTATTTATCTTTATTACTAAACATAATATAGATAATAATATTTGGGATATTCCCGATGGTTTTTTAAATAAAAAGAGTAATAAGAAATTACAAGTAGGTAATTATATTAAAGTTCAAATTACTAATAAAAGAATTAATCAAGGTGATTCACAAATAAAAATTATTGGAAAATTATTAGATTTTGCAACTGATGAAGAAGTTGAAAAATTTTATGGTTCTAAAGTTGTAAAGACAGAAAATGTTGATACTGTAAATACAGAAACTGATGAATCAAATTTTATTATTTAACGAGCATTGCTCTATCATCTGTATAAATACAATACCGATTGTTGGAATCCATTATTATATTATACTATATTATATATTTTTTAATATTTCTTTTTCTATCAAATTAATCTTATCTGATTCAATATTACTTACCATCCAATCATTTATATCTACATTAAATTTTTTTAATAAATTATCTCTTAGTTCAACAATATAATAACTAAAATTTCTAATAATATTCTTAAAATTTTTATTTTCCAGCTTAATTGTTTGTATTAATGAGATTGCTAATTCACCACTTTTCATTTTATAATTTTTAATCTTATGAAATGCCCACCATGTACACCAAACTCCACAAAATCCATTTGGATCCCCTAATTTTTTACATTTTGATTCTTCTAAATTTTCTAAAATTTGAAATCCAATTGATGGAAGATAATCAGATGGTTTTAATAATTCTAAATTATATTCAATAAATTTATTTTCTAACAAAGAATCTAATAAGTTAGGATTATAATTTAATCCGTATGGATGATTAGAACCATTAGGTTCAAATCTTTCGATAATTTTGTTTTCTTTATCTATTAATAATATATTTGCATGAGATCCTTCATTTAATTCTATTCCTAAAGGAATAACAATAAATTTAACATGATTGTCTTTCATTTTTTTATCAAGTTCAAAATCAAAATAACTAGGGTAAAATAATTTTTGAAATGTCCATAAAATTTCACAATTCGAAAATTCTATTTTATAAGGATAATCTATGCCTAATTTTTCATAATATGTTTCAACTGGTTTATTTATTGTTAAAGGATAATCTAGAATTAACCCAATATGTTTATTGGTCTTATTTAAATATAGTAAGCCCATTAAAATATCTAATGGAATACCAGTATAAAAACAATTATTCATAAATATTCCATTATCCAATATTAAATTCATTTTATTATATTTAGGTAAACTTCTTTTTTCATTTATTATTACATCTCTTATTTTATCTATACAAATATCTTTTGGGTCATTTTTAGAAGATTTAATTGTTTTTAATTTATCAATTAAACCTTTACTACACCATTTTTCCCAATCTTCAATTAAGTTATCCTGTTTTAAAATTAATGTATTATAAAAAGATTCAATTGCTATTTCAAATATATCTTCATCATTAAGACTTTTAGATATATCTTCGTCGCTATTATCTTTAATAAAAAAATTTAATTCTTTTTCCACTAATATATTTTTATAATCATTAAAAATATATAATTCTATAATTTTTTTCAAACAGGTTTCGCCTTCATTATTTTGAATATTCAAATCAGTATGTTTTATTAAAAATTTTAATATTTCTTTATCTAAATTAAAATTATCTGCATCTTTATTTGATAAATACATGTGAAGAGGGGTATTCCCGTCTATATTAGTTAAATTATAATTTGGATTATATTTCAAAATTATATTAATTATATCTTTATACTTTTCTGAAATTGAATAATGTAAACAAGAATTTCCATAAAAATCTTGAATATTTATATTCGCACCATAACAAATTAATTGTTGTAGAATACTTTTATTATTTTTTATAATAATTTGATGTTGGGCTGTTAATCCATTAACTTCTTCTTGAGTATTAATATTCATTTTCTTTTTTAAGATATATTGAATATAATCTAATTTATCATTAGTAATACAAAATTGTATTAAATTCTCTTTATCTTTAGTGTAAAAATTTATATCAGAAATTTTATTCAATAAAACAATAAAAAATTTTAATCTATCATATTGAATAGCTATGTGAAAAGAATTTAATTCTTGATTGTTATTAATTAAATAATTAGCATTATTGTCTAACAGTAAAATAAATGAATCATAATTATTAAAAATAATTGAATATTGAAGAGCGGTTAATCCTAATTTATCTTTAATATCTAAAATTCCAATACCAATATTCTCACTATCTTGAATAAGTAATTTTTTTAATATTGTATTATATGAAAATTTAATTGGTATATATAAAATATTTCTACCATCTGAATCTAATATATCTAATCTTACTTTTCTTTTCAATATTAAATCTAATAATTCATCTAAATTATATAATAAAACATAATAAATAAAATAATTATAATTCTCATCTTTAACATTTAAATTAATTTCTTTATCTTTTTTTATAATATTTTCTAATTCTTTAATTTTTTTATTTTTAACTAATTCAATTAATGATACACTCATTAATATGAATTAGATTTTTATTAGGTTTCAAATAATTGGTTTATATTTCCAGATACTACCCTTCTATAAAATATATTATAACCAGCGGTTATACTGGGTCTAATAATTCTAAAAATATCTTCGGGTTTTGCTCCATAATATCTACTCATTGCATCAGTATCATTTATTTTAGCTAATTCATTATCTTTAAATGTTTCTAAAAGATTTTTCTTTTCATCATCACTTAATAATTGATGTTCTGGTATGAAAAATTTACTTGGAATATCTTCCATCAATTCATGTTCCATAAATATTTCTGCATTAGTATATTCAGTCATAATTTGTTTAACTACTTTCTTTGATGGATCTTTAATGATAATAATTTTTTGAACATCCAAATTATTCTTTAAATAATCATCTAATTGAGAACCTTGAACAATAGAAGATATTTTAGATGAGTTTAAATAAAGACTAAATTTTTTATTATTATCATCTTTAAAATCTATTTCACCCTTTTCAATAAATATGTCTTTATTATCATCAAAAATTTTATCTCCGGATTTAAGATTTTTTCTACGAACTAACATTTTAAGAGTATTATTTAGAATATTTGAACTAATTTCCTTGGTGGAATATTCTACGTTGACAGACATTAATATGTATAACATTGTTTTTTTAAACTTATTTTTTCATTTTTTTATAAAAAAATGAAATAAATTATTTATAGATTAAATATCAATAATAATAATGAATCACCCTTTTGTAATTAAACTTCCAAAAAATAAGAATATAGAATTAAATGAAAAAAAAGAAAATATTATATTTTCACCAGTATTAACTTATCCATTATTAACATTAGGATTTCACTCTTACATTCATAGAACTAGGAGTGCTATGGAAATTACAAAAAATCTTCAAACCAAAAACAAATTTTACTATGTAGTAAATCCATTTGAAACAGATATTTCTAATTATGAAGATGACATTAAAAATTCAACAAAACTATATTTCAAATCGAATGATGTTTCTACTGATTTTTTAAAACTATGGGAAATATTTTTCATCTTTAACATTATAAATAAAAATATAAAAAATGTTTATATTAATTCTAGTAGTAATGTGGATGAAATATTAGATGCTTATACAAATAAATTAGGGCTAAAATTTAAAATAAATTTAGTAAAGAAAGAATCTAAATCATTAGATTTAATTATTTGTAATACTGAAATTAATTCAGACACAGATATCCCTGATAATTTTATAGAACAATATTTTTATAAAGAATTTATTTCTCATACTCTATCTATACTAAATAATTTAAATAATGAAGGAAATGCAATAGTAAAATTTTATGATAGTTTATCATTAGCTACTATTAAAATTATTTACATTTTATCTACGTTCTTTGAAGATTCTTTAGTGTATAAACCATTTACTAGTAGACAATCTGATTCCGAAAGATATTTAATATTGAAAAATTTTAAAGGGACTAAGAATTCTGATAAAATAATAAAAATATTAGAATCGATTTATGAGAATTATGAGGACAATAAAAAAAAATATGTTCAAGATATATTACCTGATTTAGATATTCCAAAAGAGTGGATGAACATTTTTAAATTTATTAATATTAGATTAGTCAATAATCAACAAATTATGATTAACGAAATAGTTAAATATATAAAAGAAAATAACTATTTTGGTGATAAATATCATATTTTTAGAGATAAACAAATAGAAAGTTCAAACTGGTGGATTAAAAACTTTTACCCTCCATCTGAAAATGTATATCAAAAAAATAAAGAAGACCTTGATAAGCTTTATAAAGCAACTCAAGAAAAACTTAACTTGGAATCTCAAAAATTTAGTGAGATTTTAACTAATTAATTATTTTTGTTTATTTTTTTCTAATATAGGATCAATAAATTTAGTTTTTAATTCTTCGCCTAATTTTAATTCAACTGAAGCCAAAGAAGATTCTCCTTTAGCTACAGATTCAAGAGCATTTACAAATTTTTCTAAATATTCATCGTTATTAGATTTACACAATCTTTTAATTAACCATGGATATTGATTAAATTGTTCTGGTAAATCAGTCATTACTACCATTTCAATATCAAAATCTTTTGTTATATTTTTATCTCTACATTCTTTTATTTTATTTTTAATTAATTCAATATCTTTTTTTAGATCTGTAATATTTTCCATTGATTTAAAAGTTTTTTACTTTTTAAATCAATATTTTAATAATGTTTTTTATAAAGTATTGCAATTGAAACTAATGCACTAAAAATAAAAAACCAAAAAGTGAAACTCATAAAAATAGAAGTTTTAGATTCTTCTTCATCAATATTTATAGTTTTTTTATTAGATTTAATTTTAATATCATAATTATAATCTAAATTTTTGTTATATTTCTTAGGTGTTTCTATTTCTTTTGATTTTTCTATTTCTTTTGATTTTTCTATTAGATTATTTTGAATTGATGAAAGATTTTTATCATTTTCTTTCTTAATATCACTTTCTACATCTTTAAAATTATTTAATATTAAATCAATTGCTTTATCATAGGATAATACTTCTTTGTTATTATCTTTATTAACTAAATTATGCATATCAATTGTCCATTTTACTAATGATTCTTTGTCTTTTAATACACTATCATTTAAAGGTTTTATTTTTAAATGTTCTTTATAGTTATTAGCACAAAGAGAACAAGGTAAAACATATTGTAAACTTTCATAAAATGTTTTATAATTTTTTTTGTGTTCGTCTGTTGGGCTTATCGGATAAGCTAACGCTATAAAATGTATACTCATCCATAGTTTAGGACCCCAAATATCAGGAGTAATATGAATTGTCATTATATTCTACTGTAGATTTTTTTTTATTAATAAAAACTTATTTGTAAACTTATTTTTATACTTTTGATTTTTCTATAGCATCGTTACATTTTTTAAACCAATAATCATCCAAATAAATCATTAATAATGATGTTAAAATTCCATTCCAAAACATAATTGATGGAATATTTTTACGATGATGGATCGTTGTTAAAAAAACTATAATCCAAATAGGCAATCTAATAAATCTAATTATATTTTTTCTATATTTTTTACATAACATTGATTCATATTTTTTATTCTCTTCTAAAAATATCGAGTCAATACCACTTACAATTGAAATAGCTTCATTGATTAATAAAAATACATGAAAATAACCTAATTTATCATAATATTGTGCAATTAAAAATGATATTAAACACCATATGTGATGTATATATAAATCAAATCTAGAATTTTTTGTTAAAATCATTTTTTCAATATCAATAATTAAATAGGCTATAAACCAATTTGATATTTCAATAATATCATCGTTTTTAAAATCAAATGGTATTCCGTAAGCTTCATCAAAATTATTAATCGTAATTTCTAAGGAATATAATGAAAAATAAATACACATTAGAGAGCGATAAATGTTAAATTTAGTTTCCATTTTATAATTTTTTAATTTATTATAATTTTCTATTAATTCTGAAAATATAAATAATATTATTATTTTAATAATTAACATAATTAAAATAATTAATAAAAAAATATTAGATTAGACTAATTTATTAGCTATTTGCTAAAATAATTTTTATTAAATCATCTTTCTTTGCATTTTTATTAGGAATTTTTTTATTGATTGATTCCATATATTTTATTAAATCATCCTTCTTCATTTTTTGAAGTTTATTTAAACTTATCTCTAATTTAATAAAAGTATTATTTATTTCTTTTTCATCAGTGTCTTGATCTAAATTTTGTTCTAAATCTTCAGAAGTATTAATTTCTTTATCTTCAATTTCTTGAGATAAAATTTCATTTATATTGTCTGTTAAGATATATTCTTTATTAATTTTATCGCCCTCGTAATATTTTATTTGTAAATTATTATTAGTTAATAAAATCTTTTTAATAATTTGATCATTATAATTAAATATTTTTTTATCTTGATTACGTATTGGTTCCCAGTTATTATCAAATTTAGATAATAATATTGTTGATTTCCATGGATTCATTACATCTAATGGATATAAAATCATACAGTTATTCTCTTTAAAATCTAAGATAATAATGTTTATATCAAATTTATTAACCAATAACTCAATAATATTGATATTGGTTTCTTTATCTTTCAATTTCTTTTTTAAATCTAAATTTTTTAAATTTGTATTTAATTCATCAAATAATTTATTTAAGTAATGTACTTCTTCATTCTCCATGGTTGTAATATAATCATCCATTAATATAGTAAGAATACTTGTATAAAATGAAACATTTTTTTCTTCTATGATTTGTGTTACACCAACACGATAAAATTTATCACCTAATAAATCTTTAAATACTTGAGGAAAATCATCACTAAATTTCATCAAATTTTTTTTACTTTCAAAACTTACAATTTCCTTTTTTTTATTCAGATACTTTAAAATCATATCATAGTTTATCTCCATTTAATTAATAAGATTATTTATTTTTAAATAGAGTTCAATTCAATTTTTTTATTTTGTAAAATAATTTCAATTAAATTTATAAAAAGAAAATATACTTGATAAACTATTTTAATTTTTTCTATGTGATAAGGTCTTATTTTAGTTATAACTTCATCAAAATTTAACCATTCTAAATCACCTATTTCACATTTTTGAAAATCATTATTTATTTTTAAATCAATATTCTCATTAGTTATTCCAATATAATATACTAATTTATAAGTTTTATTTTTATTACAAATAACTGTTTCTTCAATTGTATTTACTCTATTTAAAATACAATATTTATTACTTGTTATTCCTGTTTCTTCAGAAAATTCTCTCATAGCGCATTCAATATTTTTTTCATTTTTATCTTTTCTTCCTTTTGGAAATCCCCACTCCGGAGTTGAAAATAATTCTGACTTATTAATTAATTCTATAATGTTATATTTTTTTTTTAAAAATAAAAATTTATTATTTGATATTTCATATTCTTTCTGATATGACTTATGGTGTGATGTTTTTTTCCATAAGTCATTCCATAATAATTCAAATTCATTATTTAGAATTTTATTAATTTCATCAAATGTCATTAAATTTAAAAGTTTAATAATTTCTTCAATATTATTTTCATTATATTTTCCTCTTATAAATTCTACATAAGAAAAACTATGTTTTCTTTGTATCAATAAGAATTTTATTTTGTCTTTGTATAAATCCAATTTTTTTAAATTTTCTAAATTAGCAAAATTAAATTCTTCTGTATCTATAATTTTATTTACTAAAATTTTCTCAAAAAAATAAGGTGGTATTTTTAAAGATTCGTCTAATTTTGCACATATAATACCATATGAGTAAATAGGTTCATTACAATCTTTAACTAAATGAGTATTTTTTGTACAATTAATACAAAATAATTTCTTAGTATTCATCTAATATTTAATTATTTTTTTTTTTAAACCTTTTTTTAGAATTATCTTAATTTTATTAATCAAGTTTTTAATTTTATTAATCAAGTTTTTAATTTTATTAATCAAGTTTTTAATTATATTAATCAAGTTTTTAATTATATTAATCAAGTTTTTCGTCAACAAAAAATGTCTTTTCGTCTTCTTTGTAAATTTTATTTATTTTTTCAAAAAGGGCATTTACACCTAGATCGGCATTGGCTTCTTTTTGTTCATCTGATTCTTCTTCATCTGATTCTTCTTGTTCTTGTTGATCGTCAGGTTCTTTTTGTTCATCAACTACTTTTTCTTCTTTTTCATCGTCTTCTTCTTTTTCTGCGTCTTCTTGTTTTTCATCGTCTTCTTGTTTTTCATCGTCTTCTTGTTCTTCATCGTCTTCTTGTTCTTCATCGTCTTCATCTTCTTCATCATCTTCATCTTCTTCATCATCTTCTTCATTGTCTTGTTGTTCCTCAGCCTCCTTTTCTTCTTTTCCGTCAGATTCTTTTTGAATTATTGTATATTTAACATTTTCAGTGGAATCAATATATTTAAATTGAACTCTATAATTATTTTCTTTACATTCATGAATATAATTTAAAAGTGGAACTAACATTTGTGAAATAATTAATTCAACAAAGGTCATAGGGAAATTAGTGAAAAATAAAATATGAAAAATAATGGGAGAAAAAATAAACAGATACATTATTTTTAAATGAATGATTTCTTTAAATTAAGATATACAGATTTAAGATATCGGTTTTTAATACAATTAATTCTATCTAATATTAATATGACTGATAATATTGATATTAAAGATTTTATAAAAAATAGATTAGATAATTTAGATAATTCAAATGAAAAATATAGTGATCTAATAAATAATTCAAATATTAAATTTGAATTAGATGATAATGTTAATTTTATAAAATTTTATGATGATAAACAAAAAGAAATTTATAAAGGAAAAATTACAATTTTAGGAACTCTAGATTTAGATTCTAAAGTTTGGCTTTGGGCCTGGGTTACACCTAATTTTACTATTGAACAATCAAAAGATTCAAGAGATATTTTAAAATATGCATTGGAATTAGAACCAAATTCAAATTCTTCTGTTCACTTTTATATTAAATCTCACTTTGTAAATTCAAGAATTTATTTTGATTCTGATATTACTTTTGATATTCATTTAGCATTATCTTTTTATATTACCAAAAAAGCTAAATTTATTTATCCTAGAATAACAAAAAATTTAGAAGGAACTAATTTAATCGTTTATTATTTAGTATTTTGATATAATTTTTTTCTAAATAGTTTTAGATGATTTTTAAACTTAATGTAAATGAATTTGATTTTTATTTTATAAATGTTTATCATGATCCGAAAGTTAATATATTAAGAACAGTTAAACATTTAAAAAATAATAAAACTTTAATTTTTTTATTAGAAGTTAAAGACATAAAAGAGTTTATAAAGAAAGCTATTAATGAAATCTATTTTACACCTAAAAATGAAGTTAATAAAATATTAAATGACATGATTAATAATTTCGATTATTATTTTAAAAAAGATGATTTTTTATATAAATTAGGAAATATCATTATAAATTATAAGAATGAGATGAAAACATTATCAATTCTTATAGAAAAATTATCAAGTAGTTCAAATAATTTACATGAAATCTTTTTTTTATTTTATCATTTAGATTATATTGTTAATTTAGAAAAAGATTCAACCTTTACTTTAATTGATTTTATTTTAGATAATGTTAAATAATAAAAATTGAAATTAAATTAATAAAGATATTTTTTAATATATTTATGTCTTTGTATGATATTTTTAGAAAACTCCATTTGTTTGTATCAAGAAATAATAATTCTGAATTTTTTAAGTTAGTTAAAAAAATAAATAATATTAATGAATTAAGTGAAGGTAAAACACTTTTATATACTGCATGTCAATATGGTAATCTTGAAATTACCAAATATCTTCTTTCTAATTCGGCTAATCCAAATATTCTATCTTTTGGTTCAACTAATCTCTATATTGCAACATGGTATAATCATGGTAATATTGTTAGTGAACTATGTAAGTATGATGTAGAAATTGATAAAACTAATAATGGTACTTTGTTTTCTCCCTTGTGTTATGCAATTGAAAGAGAATATGTTGATATTGTTAAAATATTAGTAGCTTCTAAAGCAAATCTTAATTATATGATTGATGGTAAGAAAACAAGACCTTTGCATCTTGCTTGTCAAAAACGTAATTTTGAAATTATTAAAATATTAATAGAACATAACGCAGATATACACAGTTTAGACAATTATAATAAGAATCCTATATTCTATATTCACAATAATTTTAGTTATTCAAAGGTTCCAGAACCATCGTCAGAGCTTATAGAGTTTATCAACTCAGTTTTAATTTTAAAAAAAAATAAGAATATTATTACATCAAAATTGAATCCTAATGCAGTTGAATGGAATCAAAATCCCGCAATATTATAAAATAATATCTAACATAATTTATTATGTCAGAAAAAATATGCCTTCCAACTGAACATTATATGTTTTTAATGTTTATATTTATTTCATTTACCTTATTTTATATTTATAAAATGCAAAATATAGATTTAAAATTTGGATTGAATAACAATTTAGATAATTTATCTAAACAAATAAAAATGTTAGATGAAGTACCTTTAATAAATAAAAATAAAGAAGTTTTATTAAAAGATGATGTTTTACTAAAAAATGAAATGCTACTAAAAAATGAAATGCTTCTAAAAAATGAAATGCTATTAAAAGATGAAGTTCCATTTAAAAATGAAATATTATTAAAAGATGAAGTTCCAGTAAAAAATGAAGTTTTATTAAAAGAAGTAATAGATTTAGAAAAAAGAGATTATTTAAATTATCGTGATAAAGAAGCAGTTTATAATGATTTTAAACCTCCTGAAAAAAGATTACCTGAATATCAATATCCGGAAAGATATGTTAAACGTGGTTTAAATATTCCTACTAGAGGATTACCTGATAATTATCAAGCATTAGGTGCATTAACTCGTAAATCTGACGAAAAGGTGCTTCAATTATTTGGAAGACAAAAATATCCTGGTTCTAATCAATGGGAATATTATGTTAGTGGTGCGGACACATATGGGTTCCCAAATAAAATGCCAATTAACATAAAAGGTGATAGAGAAATAGAAGATAAACAAAAAATTCAAGTTCCATGGTTAGATAAAGATAAAGGTGATTTTGAAGTAAATTTATTTAATTACGATGTTCCAAGATATAATCCTTATGACTATTAAAAAAATTGATTATCTTTTTTATTATTAATAAATTAATCAATTAATGTCACTTTTAATTGATAAATTTAGAATTATTGAAAATAATGTCATAGATGTTGATAATTCAGATCTAACATCTATGATAGAAAACTATTTTGAAAATTTATTGCATTCTGATGAAAAAGTAATACATCCAGATTTGATCTCTCAAATTTTATGGTTCAGAAAAGACGTTGATTATTCTAATTGTTTAACGAAACAATTAGAACAATATTTAAAACAGAAAAAAAATTTAATTAGAACTAATATTAAAAAGGGGATATTTCAAATAGATGATTTAATTAAAATGATTGTCAGTTATAACCAAAAAGTACATAGATTTTCATTAGTTTGTATCGAGAAAGATAATATTTTAAAATTATCATCCTTACAATTATTTGAATTAATTTTATCTGATCCGTCAATGATTGGGCTTTTAAAAAATCAACTTGGAGATATTGAAAATAATAAAAAGAAAGAATTTATAGAAATATTTAAAGTAATGAAAACTATTTCAGATAATAATCCTCAATTGAAAGCGTATCAATGGTTTTTATTACTAGTTTCATCTTCTTTAAAAGATGTCACTGATGAAATAAACAATAAAAGTTATCCTGTTCCTCAAAATCAACAATCCTTAATTATTTTGACAATGGTTTTAAAATTTTGCGATAAAGTTATTAATTATTATTCTTTTTCTAAAAATGATATTAGTAATATTTTAGTAGGATCAGTATCAGTGTTGTGTGAAATTTTAATAAAATTTTTTGAATTTAGTTCTATGAAGCAGATAACTGCAATATTTAAAAATAATTATAAAGTAATTGCAACATTAGTATATACCCCTAATCTAAATTATAATGAAGTTTTATTCAAAGATTTTTTAACATCTCAATTTATTAAATATATGAATGACAAATTAAACAAAGAAATGATAATTGATTTTAATATTATTTATAATTTCTGTGAATGTTATAAACTTTTCGAACCATTTCTAATAAATAATAATAAAGATGTTATTAATAAAAGAATTAGTGATTTATTTTCAGATGATAAAATTCAGAATTTATTAATTGATAATATTCATAATTGTATTTTATCAAATAATTCCGATGAAGATAAATTAAAATTTAAAAATATTTTGTACTTTTGTAATACTATCAAGGAAAAAGATAAATTTATAGATAACTATAATCGTAAATTAATCACACGACTTTTGTATAATAATAAATTAGAACACATAGAGATTGAGAAAAAATATTATGATGTTATGAAAGAAAAATTTGGAAATAAGAACTTATATAGAACTAATAAGATTATTTTTAATGCAGAACAATCATGCTGTGATTTAAATAATTTTAATGAACTTGAAGGTATTAAAAAGTATAATGATAATTTAAAAATTATGACAGGGTCTTTTCAAAATTGGGATATTAATCAAAATGAAGGTTTTGTTGAAACAGATAGTCTAGGATATAATTCAGAATTAAATTTACTATTATCAACTTATGATATCTTTTATAAAAAAAGATATGAAGATAAAAGAAAATTACTTTGGTACCCTCATTTTGGTGAAATTGAGTTTACTTTTAATGAAACTGATTATAAGATGCTTCCAATTCAATTTATGATTTTAGAATTAATTCAAATAAAAAAATTTGAAAAAGAAAATATATTAAATGCTGAAATTTTACAAAATTATAGCCAGGAATTTAGAAAATCTTTAGTTGGATCATTAATTGAAGGTGGTATAGTTAAAGAAGAACAAAATAAATTAATTATTAATAGTATTTCTACCACTAGAGATTATATTGAATTATTTTTCAATACTACTGATTATAGTTATATTTGGGAAGAAAAAAGAAAAGAAGCATTTTCTCTAACCAGAGAAGAAATAATTAGTGCAAATATTAATCATTATGTAAAAATTAAACCCATACTTAAAAATGATTTATTTGATTTGATTAATAAAAATCTAAATCTATTTGAATTGGAAAAAGAAATATTTGAGAAGGTTTTTAAACAAATGGTAGAAAAGGACTATGTTTCTATTAAAGATGATTTAGTAGAAAAATTATTTTATTAATTAGTTTATCTAAAAAAATTGATAAATACTTTTTTAAACAAATAAGTAGTTCTTTAATGAGTGCAATTGAGAACCCGTTGATTACAGGAAATAAGTTATTACTCCCTTCTGAAACTTCGCATATAGAAATTAAAATTGAAAATCTATCGAAATATTTTCAGAATGTTTTTATTATAGTTAAAAAGAACGAAACAATTCTACCTAAAAGTTTTTTCATGAAATTAATTGATGAAAAAACTTATAATGAAATTATATCAAACTTAGTTATCTGGAATACAAATCTACAAATTCTTAAAAATAGGAATATGTTTGAAAAATTAAGTATTGTAAGTCGAGAAAATTTAGAAAAAATTAATGATTATAAATTTCCCCTACAACCATATAATTTAGTCTTATCTATTTTTAATATTTCTTTCAAAAATATTATTCATTATTTGAGTAATTTAGAAGGAATAAGTAATCTAGATAAACTTTATAATATTCTTGTTATTTCACAATATCTAAAAGATGATTTTAATAATGTTAAAAATAGATTACATCTTGATAACTTAATTAAAAACTTGGAAGAAGCAAATTATTGGACAATGCCTTATAACTGTTTAGCTAATTTGACAAATATGTTCAGAGATAGAAAATTTAATAATGATTTTAGAAAAAAATTAAAAATTCAAGATCTAAGTAAAAAAGAAGATCTAACTAAAAAAGAAGATCTAACTAAAAAAGAAGATCTAACTAAAAAAGAAGAAGGAGATTATTTAGAATTTGCTTTCAAGACAAAAAAATATGTAGATGCATCTAGTGTTATTCAAAAATCTGGATATAAATTATATTATATTAACGATAATTGTAATTATAATAAAAATGATATAAATAATCTGTTTATGACTCTAAATAGTAAGAGTAGATATTATTTATTTTGTAATTTGTTAATTAGTAAAACCGAATGCCATCTGGTAATTAATAATGAAACAATTTTAGATCTAATGAAAAATACAATTTCAGAACATGCTCTTGTAATGAGATATTTAATGGGGTATAGTTGGTTAAAAATGTATTTTGATGAGTCAATTAAAAAATCCAAAATAAAATCAACGGATAATAATATTTTTGATATTAATACTGCATCTAAACTACCATTATATCCATACACTAATATGAATCCAAAATTATCTCCATATATGCCAATCATGGTTGATGATAAGATTCTAAAATCTCATAGTAATATTAATGGTTTAATTAATTATAAACTAAATAATAATTGTATAAATGGAAAAGGGATTTGTAATTTACCCGATTTTCAAAAGAGATTAAATATATTTGCAACTGGACATCCTACATTTAATCTTTTTAATGATATTGAATGGAAAAAACATAATATTGCAATTGGTGGTTCAATTATGTCTGCCTCTTTACAAAAAGAACATCCTCTAATGAACATGTTTAAATCAAAAGATGAAAATGAAAGACTTAAAAGATTCTTTAATGAATACTATGCATCTTCAGATATTGATATAATGTTTCTAACGAAAGATGTATTTAGCTATATTAAAAATGTAAATGAATTTTATAATCAAATTGTAGTTAATGTATGTAATATATTCCCAGCGTATGCAGAACCAGAACATGTAAGATTAAATCCCAAATTTCATGCTCATTTATGTATTAAGGATAGTTGGATTAAAGCAAATATAGTAAATGATAACTTAACTTTCGATTTTATCCATTCAAATATTAATGATCCATCAATAATTGGATTAATCAAACCTTTTTTTGAAAAAGAGTTAGAAAAGAAATTAAGTTTAGATTTTAGAAATAAAACATCTGAAGAATTAGCAGCTATTAAAAAAGAATATCCTGATTATTTTTTGAAAGCAGAAGACTATACTATTAAAATTTTTATCTATTTTTCTAAATCCAAAGAAGAAAAGAAGATTAATGAAGGGGATAAAGATTTAAATGAAGAAAATGATACTAAACAAAAAGAAGAGGATACTAAACAAAAAGAAGAGGATACTAAACAAAAAGAAGAGGATACTAAACAAAAAGAAGAGGATATTGAACAAAAAGAAGAAGATACTGATAAAACAGAAATCTCACTAATCTTTTCAGAACCAAAATCAGATTTTGAAATTAAAATAAATTATAAATATCAAATTAAAAGTCCCCATTTACATCATGATTTAGAATTATTTATGTCTAAACATGATGATCACATGGCTTTAGTGAGTCAATTTCACCTACCTTGTGTTCGAGCTTATTACAATGGAGAAAATGTTTATATGACACCGTCATGTATTTTTGCTCACATGACATATATGAATATTGATTATAAATATTTTTCTGGATCTAAAGATCCTATTGAAATTATTAATAAGAATAGAATGAGAGGTTTTGGGACTTTCTTAAATGAAAAAGAAATAGAAAATTTAATTGAATATTCATCTAATGTTGATTCTTGGAGTAATTTATATGGAGTTAATAAAAAAGAACCTAAAAATGTATTAGATCAATATATTAGAGGCAGTTTATCCTATAAACATAAACTATTTCATCCTAGATTGATTAATATTGATTATTATTATGATGCAACACCAGTTAATGTAGAAGAAGGATATCAAGATGAATGGAAAGGTGAAATTATTAATTCACACCATGAATATTTTGTTGAGATTGAAAAAATGTATATTAACGATATGGGTTGCAATAATGCTGAACTACAAAATTTTGTTAAATTTCAAACCATTAATAAAGATGGTGTTATTAATCCTGTTCAAAAATGGATTATTGAAGGATTTTATGAAATGAAAAATAATACTTAATTTATAATTAATTTAAAACTTCAATTAATGGATAGACAAAAAAATATAAAAAATTTTTCTGACTTATTAAATCCAATATTAGGAAAACAAATAGAGGAATCTGTTTATAAATTTGCTAAAGAATATACTGATACTAATGAAACTCCTTTTTTAATTGATTCAGTTTATTCTGATAAAATAAATGAAATTATTTGTTTATTGAATAATAAGAAATCTAATTTCTTAATAGAAGCTATTAAAAATAATAAAATTGATGCGTTAAAAATTGCAACTATGAGACCAGATGAATTAAATCCAAATAAATATGAGAAGATATTAAAAAAGAAAGAAGTTGAAGATGATAAAAAGAAAAATCAAGCTACATCAAGTAATTTTAAATGTCCTAAGTGTAAAGAAAAGAAAGTAATAATTACGCAAAAGCAAACAAGAGCTGCTGATGAACCAGCTACTATATTTATAGAATGCAAGTCTTGTGGACATACTCATGTTCACGATGATTCATAAGATTATTTGTTCATTAATTTTTTATATTTTCTAAATTGCCTATGTACTAAATCAATAAAATCTTTTTTATTTATTTTTACATATTTTATAAGATTTTTCTTTACAGTTTTAAAGTCTAAATTCATATTTTTGGGAATTTCAATACCAAATAATTCTTTATATTTAGTTTGAAACTCTTCCTTTTTCAATTCAAAAAACTTTAACATTTCATTTAATTCTTTTAAAGTTTTTGATTCAACTTCTAATCTGTCAGTAATACCAGGATTTGTATCAAAAACTATTTCTGTATTTTTTGCAATCCATATTTCTCTAATTTTTTCATAATAATATTTTTTCTTGCAACCAATACCTAATAATATTTCTACACCCATATCAAAATTATCGATTATAACTTCTTTTTCATCTTGAAATTTATCTTTAGGTCCCTGATATTTATAAGTCATAGTAATTCTAAATCCTTCATCTCTAACTCTTATATATGTTCCCGATTTTTCAAAAGGATGTATTAAAACTTGAACTCTAAATAAATAAGTTCCTTGATACTTGCCATTTATATATTTAATTTTAGATATAATATCTTCTTTATTAAAATTATAAAAAGCCTGTTCATATTCTTTTGGCATATAAATAAATTGTGATAAAAAATTGAAATTTTAAATTAATATTATAATTAAATCAATTTATGTCAATCTTATTTACAATTTTAAGCACCCTGTATGTAAGTTCTGGTATGGCATTATTAAATAATATACCATGGAACTTTATTTTTTTCATAACTCAGATGTTTGGTCTCAGACTTTATATTATTCATAATAAAGAAGAATATTTAAGAATTCAAAAAAGAATTGGTAAATGGTGTAGTCATATTACCGATAATAATAAAGGTTATGGTTATTCAGTGGGTTATTGGTATATTTTATCACTAAATAGAACTATTTCTAATAGTGATGGTGATACATTTACCGCTTGGATATTCTCAACTGAATCATCTTATGAAAATTTAACTAAGGATTTTGAGGAAAAAAAGTATATAAATATAAATAAAATAGAAGATAAAACTACAATTAATATTATTGATAGATTAGGTAGCTATTGGAATGTTTATTTCAAGAAAAGAACAATAAAAATTCCTGAAATTAAACCATATTACAATCAGCAAATTATTATAAATGAAATTATTGATCATCAAAAAGAAAAGAAACATACTGTGGTGCTATTACATGGAGAATCTGGTAAAGGTAAATCAATGATTGGATTATTATTAGCTAGTCAATTAAATGGAAATTATTGTGATTCATTAGCTCCATGGCAACCGGGAGATACAATTGCATCATTATACGCCGAAGCTGAAGTTTCCGAAGAAAGTCCTCTAATTTTAGCTTTGGAAGAGATTGATATACCTATTCTTAAAATTCATGAAGGAATTAAACCTTTGAAAGGAGTACCAATGCCAATACCTGTATGTGATAAATCAAGTTGGAACACCTTAATGACCCATATTGAAAGAGGTATGTATCCTCATTTAATAATAATCCTAACAACTAATCAGGATCCTAAATTTTTTAATGATTTAGATGAGTCCTATTTTAGAACGGGTCGAGTTAATAAAATCTTTAAAGTTAAATAACTTTTTTCGACATATTTAAAAAACACTTTATGATCTATTTAAAATCTATAAAAATTGATATTTTATTTTAAAGATAATTATTTTATTACTTTAATGAGTGTAGATAAACAAACTAGAGATGAATCTAAAAAAAATTTATCCAAATATATTTCTTCTGAATATACAAACAAAGTAGAAGAATCTATTAATAAATTTAGTGAGAATTATGCCAATGTTAATGATACTCCTTATTTAATTGAACAAATTTATCAAACTAAATTTGAAGAAATTTTAAAATTAATAATAGATAAAGAGAACCCTTTTATTTTGAATTCTATTAAGGAAAATAAAATAGATTTATCACAAATTGCATTTATGAAACCAGATGAATTAAATCCTGAAAAGTATGATAAAATTATGAAGAAAAAGACTCAAGAAGAATATAAAAAGAATAATCAAGCTACTTCTAATGTATTTGAATGTAAGAAATGTAAAAATAGAAAGTGTCAAGTTACACAAAGACAGACTAGAGCAGCAGATGAACCTGCTACTACTTTTGTAACTTGCATGGAATGTGGTTATGAATTTTCATTTAATTAAAATAATTAATTTTTTTAATACCTATATATGACTGAAATTTATATAAGTTTAGACGATGGTAAATTCTTAATTAATTTACTAAGAGAAAAATATAATAAAAATATAGAAATTATTAAAATAAAATTTATTTCCTAAAAATTGAAATAAAAATCTATAAATTAATAGTAAGATGTATATGTCTTCTGAGTTTGTTTTTTTTGAAGGTAATGGTTTGATAAAAAAAATTTTTTATGTTATTGATAAAAATACTAATAAATATAAATGGATAGTAGTTCTTAAAGACGACCTTAATATTAGATTAGATGATGAACGTTTAGAACTATTAGATGTTTCTGAAATAGAAAAGTCTAAATTAAAAGAAGCTCGTGCTCACGCACAAAAAATAATTGAAAAAAATAATTTAAAAAATAATTTCATATTTTAAATAAAGTTTGTAGTTTTTCATATACTTCTGGATTTGGATTTCCATACCAATCTTGTTTTTCTATAATATCAAAATATGATACTATCATATCTTTATATTCATTTTTCGTTAAAAATTCTTTTATAACATCATTTTTTCTTATTGTTTCTAAAAATTCAAAATCATCTTTCTTTAGATCTTCATTATAAAAATCCATTGCATAATTTTGCCAACTAGTAATTACATACTCTTTATGAGTAGACATTGCTAAAGAATAAAATAGATAACCAACTGTTTGTAAATCACTTCTGTAGGAGAAATGAGGTTTATCAAAATAACAACCTAAATAATAATAATAATATCCTTCTGGTAATTCAGACTGACATAATACTTCATCCGGTTCTTTAATACATTCATAATCCATTAAAATGAATGGTTGAGATTTAGAATATTTAATAAGAATATTATCACATTTAATGTCTCCGTGAATCTTATTTAATTTTAAATGCAAAAATGATAAAACATCAATCAGATATTTACCTAAATTTTTTAAATTTTCTCTTGCAAATTTAAAATTATCTCTAATTGTTGAATCATATTTTTCCATAACAAAGTAGCTAAAACTTGGAAAAATTTCACCCCTAAAAATTTTATCTTTTGGCATTTTAATAAACAATTCGTCATTTTCATATAATTTAAGTTGATTTATAATTCTTAGTTCTCTCTCCCAATGACTCGTATATTTTAAAACCCATTTTGTTGATAGGATATCATTTTTAAGTTCTTCATTTGTATTGTCTTCGAAATCAAACTTTGGTTCAACGTTATAAATAGTTGTTTTAGAATTACAAACTAAAACTTTATTTAATTGCCATTTTTTAAAATAAGACATAATTGAACTTATTATATATATTATTATAAAATATCAATTTTTATTTTATAGGTATAATTAATTTTATGTTTTATCTTTATTTATTCATCCCTTCAATAGTATCTTTTATATCATATGTAAATTTTATAAGAAGTTATGATGTTTATAAAATTATTAAATTAAATAAATTTTATTTTTATAATTATTCTTTTTTTGATACAACTTTTATAATAATTTATCTTTTTCTTTTAATTTATAATTTATTATTAATTTATTATACTACTAAAATATATTATAAAAAATATAAAAAATATACTTTTAGTATTAATAATTTATTAAATAATATTAATTTTGATTCTGATAAATTTAATAATAAAGATTGTTCTATATGTTTAGAAGATTTTGATAATACTAAACAAATATGTCAATTAATTCAATGTTCTCATTTATTTCATAAAAATTGTATTATTGATTGGTATAATATATCAAATCAATTTAGTTGTCCTTATTGTAGATGTACCGCTTTATAAAAATTGAATTGAATTTGTTTTATTAAATATTTATTATATAATGGAAGTTTTTACAAATAAAAAATTAAGACAACAGCCATATGATAAATTTTTTAAAGATATTTATCATAGAATTTTAGAAGTAGCATCATCTGGTAAATATAATTTTGACTTTATTATTCAAAATGAAGATTATAAATATAAAATTATAAATGACATTAAAAAATATTTTCCTGAGATAGAAATTAAAAAGAATCATACTAATTTAACACACTTAAGAGGAGCCGATAATGAAAAACACAAAATTTTATTAAGTTGGCAAGAATTTAATTTCAAAAATCTAGTAAAAGAAGATTTTTGAAATTTAGAGAAAAATTATTATATATATTAATGTATATGTTGAAAAATATAATTTTTGCTTTATTATTAATGAATAGTAATATACTAATTTCATCACAAAATTCTACATTCATATCACCTAATTTAGAAAATGCTAGAAAATTAGATGGTATTGTATTATTACCTAGTATAAGTACAACTGCAAGTAAAACATCAACCAAAACTACTACTTTAACTAGATCTGCCGTTCCAACTCGTCTTATATCTCCTTCATCAACTACTACTAAAACTCAAACTTCAACCATGACAACAACTAAAACAAGTTCAATTTCAAAAACTTCATCTTCATCACCTTTATCTTCCACCAGTAGTTTTACAACCAAAACAAATACTGGGTCAGCAACTGGTACAAAAACATCGACCTCTAGTAAAACAACTACAACCTCTGCAGCATTATCAAAAACATCATCTTCTTCTCCTACACGGAGTAGAACAGCACCTAATAGTAAAACTCAAAGTTCAAGTCCAACTTTATCATTATCACCAGCTCGTTCTAAAACATCATCAGCGTCTCCATCTTTTACAAAATCTGCAAAACTTACCAATACAATTCTAAGAACTAAAACTAGTACATCTTCAATTACTACATCTAAAACTACCACCAGTTCTTCAAGTACTACTAAATCCCCAGCTAGTTCTAAAACACCGACATCTAGTCCTACTTATTCAGTTACAATAAGGGCAACAAAAACTAGTAGTAAAACAATAGATGCAACTTTATCAATTCTTTTATCTAGAACAACTACTAAAACTTCAGTAAATAGTAAAACTTCAACTGCTTCAACAACTAATACTGGTTCTATAAAATTTACTAAAACACCATTTATAACCAATACTGGAACTAGTACTACAACCAGTTCGAAAACACCATCAAGTATTAATTCTTTAACAGTTTCTACTTTATTAACTGGAACAACTCAAATAACTAGAACAAATTCTAGATCTAGTAAAATAACGGTTTCATCAACTATTATTAATACTAATACACCAACAACTGCTAAAAGTATTATTAGTACTATCACTGGAACTGGTTCTGCTTTTAATACTATTAGTCCAAATACAACAGTTAGTTCTTTCCCTTCAAAAAGTAATACTCAATCTGCTACAATGACTGGTTCTTCTAGTAATTCCAAAACATCAACTACTACAGTTTCCATGACTTCATCAAATACTAATTCAAAATCATCCACAGCCACAACTACTATATCTTCATCTTTACAAAATACTCCTTCTAAAATAACATCTAGTACTAGTACGAGTAGTAGTATTAATACTAAAACTAGGTCATCCAGTCCTTCCCCATCGGTATCTAATTCTTTAAGTCCGACTATTACACATTCACTTACACCAACACTTGTAAATACACCAACTGTAAGCAGTACAACATTCCCTACTGGAATAACAAGAACAGTTACTACAACTTATTCTTATAGTAGTCGTGGTTCATTTACAAATAGTTTAAGTTCTACACCATTAAAAACAATCTCTATTTCTAATTCAAATACAGAAACAATTTCTACTAGTGCATCAATTTCATCCAGTATATCTTCATCACCATCTATTACACCATCGGTGAGTAATACAAATTCAGAATCTTCTTCTCCTTCTGTATCTAGTAGTCCATACCCAACAATTTCAGAATTTTCTTCTAATACAACTACTAGTTCAAAAACATCTACTGTATCCGTTTCTCAAACTTCTAGTAATACAGGAACCAGAACTTCTACTTTATCTACAACCACAACCAAAACTATATCAAATTCAAAATCACCATCTTCATCTAGAACTAGTACAATTTCAAAATCAATTAATCCTAGTATTTCTGTTGTTTCATCATTAACTATGTTTAATACTAATACTCCTAGTATATCATCTATGTCTTCTGTATCTGTATTTAATTCAAATACTCCTATACCTTCATTAACAGAATCTATTTCAGTTAGTTCTAGTTCATCTATAACAGTTTCCGTTTCTGTTTCTAATACATATACATTTACACCTATCCCTTCTTCATCATCAATTCCCTCTTTCACAGAAATTCCTTCTTTTACTACATCTCCTTCTGTATCTTCTACTGAATCCTTATTCAATTCACTAACTTCATCACCATCACCATCACCAATAACTACAATTTCAATATCTCCAATACCTACAGTTTCATTATCATCTCAAATAACTCCTTCTTCTTTACAAACTGCAACACCAAGTTTAATTTCAACGAAAACTGCATCTTCGATTATTTCAGATACATCGACAATAAATTCATCTTCTAGTATAACTCCAACTCAAACTTTAAATCCTACTAAATCTGTTTCTACATCTCAAACAATTTTATCTACTAATAGTCCATTTAATACATTAACATTAATTAGTACTATTTCTACTACCTCTTTATTAACTTTAACAGAATCTAACTCTGTATCTAATAATCCTTCAATATCTAATAATCCTTCATATAGTAATTCTCCTTTGGTTTCTATTAGTAATATATTCTCATTATCTCCTACACCAATTAAAAGTATATCTCCCATTATTTCAAATAGTAATATTATAACATTAACTAATTCTCCTTCAGTATCAACTGCTCAAAGTTTTAGTGGAACACCTATTAGTTCAAATAGTAATATTATAACATCAACTAATTGTCCTTCAGTATCAACTACATCAACATCAAGTGTATCACCTAGTGGATCAATAACTAATTTATTTTCATCAACTAATTCGCCTACAATTATACCAACACCCTCTACTACTGGTTCTATTTTTGGATCAATATCTACTATTTTATCATTCACTAATTCACCTTCAAATATACCAACACCATTTACTACTGGGTCTATTTTTGAATCAATAAGTAATATTTTATCATCAACTAGTTCACCATCTTTATCTACTACAATAACAGCAACTGAATCAAAAAGTTCTTCATCATCTAGTTTATTATCATTAACTAATTCACCCTTAGTATCAACTACATCAATATCAACTGGATCTTTATTAAACACAATATCAAATTTATTTTCTTTTACTAATTCACCTTCGAATTCAATTATATCAAGCTTAAGTGGAACTACTATTGTGTCAATAACACCTTTATTGTCATTAACTAATTCTGCATTTAATACTATGACAAGTAATATTTCTAATACAGGTTCGTTAATTAGTTCATCTTCCAATTTACCATCTTTATCAGAAACTGTATCTCCATCTTTTACAACAACAAATTCACCATTTAATTCTGGTTCTATTTCTTCTACAAATTTTGGTTCATTAAGTAATAATTATTCATCTTCAACTACACCTAAATTAACAATTACCAGTTCATTTTTAACTACTCAAACTACTTCAACAAGTAATATATTTTCTTTAACAAAATCACCTATTCCAACAACACAATTTTCAACAAAATCTAATACTATTACTATTACACAAACTGTTTCTATTTCAATAACAACATCTTCAGTAGTTTCATTAATGCATACTCCAACGGTATCTGGAACTAATACAATTAGTTTATCTTTATCACGATCTGGTACTACCAGTTTAACTAGATCTATTAGCCCAATTCCAACAACCTTACCTTTCACAAAATCAATAACAGTATCTATAACTCCAACAGTTTCTATAACTAGAACAAGATCTGCATCTTCAAAACCAACAGTAGATGCATCATTAATAAATACTCCAACGGTAACTGTAAGTAATACAGTAAGTATAACTGTGTCTCGTACTGGTACTACCAGTTTAACTAGATCTATTAGTCCAATTCCAACAACATTACCTTTCACAAAATCAATAACAGTATCTATAACTCAAACAGTTTCTATAACTAGAACAAGATCTGCATCTTCAAAACCAACAGTAGATGCATCATTAATAAATACTCCAACGGTAACTGTAAGTAATACAGTAAGTATAACTGTGTCTCGTACTGGTACTACCAGTTTAACTAGATCTATTAGTCCAATTCCAACAACATTACCTTTCACTAAATCAATAACAGTATCTATAACTCCAACAGTTTCTATTACTAGAACAAGATCAGCATCTTCAAAACCAACAGTAGATGCATCATTAATAAATACTCCAACAGTAACTGTAAGTAATACAGTAAGTATAACTGTGTCTCGTACTGGTACTACCAGTTTAACTAGATCTATTAGCCCAATTCCAACAACATTACCTTTCACTAAATCAATAACAGTATCTATAACTCCAACAGTTTCTATTACTAGAACAAGATCAGCATCTTCAAAACCAACAGTAGATGCATCATTAATAAATACTCCAACAGTAACTGTAAGTAATACAGTAAGTATAACTGTGTCTCGTACTGGTACTACCAGTTTAACTAGATCTATTAGTCCAATTCCAACAACCTTACCTTTCACAAAATCAATAACAGTATCTATAAGTCCAACAGTTTCTATTACTAGAACAAGATCAGCATCTTCAAAACCAACAGTAGATGCATCATTAATAAATACTCCAACAGTAACTGTAAGTAATACAATTAGCCCAATTCCATCAACATTACCTTTTACTAAATCAATAACAGTATCAGTATCTTCATCAATATCACCTACTAGAACAATAAGTTTAACTGGTATACCAACAACTTATCCAATGACTAAATCAATTACCACTTCAATTACTCGTTCTGGTATACCAACAACATATCCAATGACTAAAACTATATCACCATCAACGTCTTATACCCCGTCGATTACACGTAGCCGTTCTAAAACAGATATACCAACAACCTTACCATTTACAAAAACTATATCAGTATCTAGTTCTGGTACAACCAGTTTAACTAGAACTCGTTCAGTTACAGTAAGTATAACAAGAACTAATAGAACAATATGAAAAATAAATAATAAAATAAATGTTAATTTATCTTATTATAATAAATTTTCTTAATTATAAAAAACACTTCTTAATTATAAAAACACTTCTTAATTATAAAAACATTTCTTAATTATAAAAACACTTCTTAATTATAAAAACACTTCTTAATTATAAAAACACTTCTTAATTATAAAAACCAGTGGCATCCCAGAAATTTTTACCCCCAATATTTTTATTTTTATTAAATTCACAGGCTCTATGTGCATCGGGATTCATTTTAAATCCTGTGTTTTCACCTAAACTAAAATTCA
>Ga0214923_10001298_pt1 | contig 35753 bp, 28 predicted proteins | sample LL1510_MetaG_FD_177993 | JGI IMG/M metagenome (GOLD analysis project Ga0214923, IMG submission 177993) | Freshwater microbial communities from Lake Lanier, Atlanta, Georgia, United States - LL-1510 | ecosystem: Environmental > Aquatic > Freshwater > Lake | place: USA: Georgia | collected...
ACGACTCCGAATTTACTGAGCCTGCCAGAGCGCTAGCAGAGCACGGACTTGAGCTTCTATGTGTCCCAAGTTATTGCGAAAGTCAGCATTGCTATCAACTAGTGGGGTGGAGCTGTCAGGCTCGCGCGATTGAGAATAAAATATTTGTTGTGCCCACCAGCCCTTCCGGTTCAATTGAGCGCTTCTCTCTTCGCACTGGCTACGGCTCAAGCTCCATAATCGCCCCCTCCAAGCAGCCATTTCCTGATTCCGATATCCTCACTGAGAGCTCTATCAACAAGGCGGGTATCGCCATCACCGATATCGACTTCTCCGCACTAATCACCTGTTGAACCTCTGGCTGCGCTCAGCATTGTAGAGACCATCACACCTCAAAGTGGTGGGTTTCTAATTAACCCTAACGCCAATTCTCGACCTGTCACCCATCTCAAACCCTACGCGGCGCCGACTGAGATCGCGGCCTCAGACACAGAATTACTACAGCCAGAAGATATTTTTGACCATATTTTACGGGGTAATTCATGCCTTTTAAATTTCGTCCCCGCACCGTGAAATCGATTCCAAACGCTCCGCCCATGCTCTTGCGAGGCACTAAATGACTCTCCGAGAAACAAGCTTGCACTGCCCCGCTCAATCCGGTCGAACCCCGAGCACTCCCGGACACTGGCAAAAAAAATTTGCAATTGTTATTGCATAGCGATTCAATTTACTTCATATAGTTTCCAAGAAGTGGTTTTAAAAATGCCGCGGCCGTGGAGTTTAGCGATCAGCGAAGTTTGACGACATCGCACACCGACGAGAGCCCGGGGAGTTTTTAAGACCACTTTGAGTTTGTAGTTTAGGAGGAAGAACTAAAGAGATTGAACAGAGACGCAATTATTTCGGATGACAGCAACAGACGCGAAATCAGCTTGTTTTTAGGGGACAGGAGCTTTGCCGACAGAGGCGTCCTCAGTCGTGATCAAGCAGGGCGTGAACTCAGGCGTCATGAACTACCGGCAATCTTCCGGGAAGATTTCCGGGAAGGATTGGTGCCATTCCCCGGAGGTAGAGACTCCCACTTCTCGGTTCCATTCGATCCTTCATCCAAAATATCCTCCGCCGATCAGTTCGAAGAGTTTCAGCTCCCACTCCCTGATGGAAGAACCGAAGAAAGCACTACCTTTGCGACCCTGCGGCGGGAGAGCCTTAAGTCTCTAATGGTCAATGGAGACGCAGACACGGTTTTCGACCGGTACTATGAATCTTACATCCGCTGCTTCACGAACCCTGATGAGGTGGAGAGTAAAGAGGATTTGCGTCAGCTACTTGAAGTAGGAAAAGGTGATTGGGACATCAGCGTTATTACGCTCGGGCCGCATATAATTGCTGGATACCACACCAAGCTCGCAAACATCAAATCGCACGAGATGGGCCTCTTCAGCATAGGCGATTACCTCTGGACCGATAAGGGGCTTCGTCGAACGGGGCTCGGGAAGATCCTGTACACCAAAACTATGGAGTTACGACAGTCACAGGGAGCTATCGGTCATTTTGGCGAGATTCGGGATATAAACCTTCTCCCCACCACCGAGCTCGTGCGAGACGCGAGAGCTGGAACAACTGCAAACCAACGTATCGGCTTCTGGAAAAGCCAACAGAGAATGGTCCTCGACGCCCCTTGGGTACAGCCGCCTCTGGGCCCGGGCAAAAAAGAGGTGGACTTCTACATGCTCACCATGAGCGCTCTCTCCCATGATTGCCCCATGATGTTCCCTCGCGATGCATACCTTGACCTTTGGAAGAGGTTCTACCCAAGGCACACAAGCACCGCCTCCTTTGAGAGCTTAAAGCAACTTACCGAAGATACCCCGATCATTCGACTGATACCGATCGACCAGCCTCGAACATTTATCCGCAAGGCGCGTGAGTGGGACTAGCTGGTTGCGCTGGTTGATTCCGCTGATACATACCAACCTGGCCAGGTCGTGCTTCTCTGGTTATTCATAAGGGAATTCAAAATTAAATCAGGCAACCTGGCGAGTCGACACACGGCGCCCGACCCGGTCGCCCTCCAATTTGTGATGTATACACAGATAGCGCGGACCTGAGAACCGTGATATCAAGCCCGCACAGAAACCTTTAAGGCACCCGGAATTGCTGTCTCATTGTTAGCGGTCTGCGCAAAGACCACTAATTTTTTTGCTTTAATCCTCCTCGTATTGAGTACCAGCGAGAATGTGCCATCGACACCGGTTACTACGAGAACTGTCTTTGTGTTCAGAGAGATTCGCACCACCTCTCCAGCTATTGGCGCCAGCGATGCGGATACGAGACGCCCCTTAAGCTTTAACGATCTCCGATCTTTGCTGAATGACCTCTTGAGAGTCAAAGACGCGTTAGCGAGGTTCGGGCGTAATTGCTCGTCGGCGATACACCGTCCAACAGAGGCAAGAAACTTGTTCATCTGACCAAGACTCGCCGCAGAGAAATACGTCTTAGGTCCAATATTCGCGTACATAAGACTGGAGGGGTCGATTGTATCATGCTGAGCACCTAAGCTGTGACCAACTTCGTGTGCAAATATCGCCACATTCAGTTCACGAGAGAGATTTTGAGTGAGTCCATAAGCGCTCGCAGATGCCCAACAGATTGAACCGATATATGACAATCCAACAGTCCCGCCATCAAGATCCTTACCAGTAAAGAGGTGCTTAAGATCTACATCCTGATCGAAACTCAGAGGAGCAAAGCTCATATTGGCCGAATTCTCAGGGTTCTTGGCGAAGGAAGCTAAAAGCTTGCTCGGGTCGGTGTCGACGTATGGAGAGGTAGTTGTGTAGACGTGTTGCCGCACGATACTAAACCGAATACCCATCTGTCGGTCGTAGATCGCCTCAGCCGCGTTTATAATCGCCGCTATCTCAACGTTACTGTTCTCGCCGTATCGGGCGTACCACTCCGCATCAGCATCGGTGCTAATAGTGACTACACGATATTTTTCGACATTTGGCCGCGCGGCTAGTGCTGCGGCTGCCTTCATCTGCGTCCCGTGAGATGCGTGATGCGAGCCACACTCTTTACCGCGAAATGCCGAGCTTGGCTTGCTCGTGACGCGAGCTCTAATATTATTTTTCGCCTCAAGCGTCCATTGCAATGAGAATGCTCGTCGATTGACTTTTCGGGGACCACGCACCGGCCCCAAGAATTGCACCTTGATCTGGTTGTCGATAACAGAGGCTGCTACTGGCACATTCCTATTATCATACCGCTTTCCGATAAGAGTAGCGGTTCCACGAAACAAAACCGGAACCTTGCGATCCTTTACGCACGTACCCTGCGCATTCACAAAACACGCCGCGGCACCAGGAAGTTTCCTCTTGTTGAGAACGATTACTACATTACCGGCTCCGTGCACATTTCGGACCGAAAACTTCAACGGAGCAAAGTGATGTCCGAGAGTGGCGGGCGTTTGAACCTCTCGAACAAGGCGAAGGCCCTGTACATGCGCATGCGCTCTAAATGGATTTTGCGCAAAGCTCGCGACCGGACTAAAGAGAATCACAATCCCCAGAGCTGTAAGTTTCATTCGGCGCATACTATAGATATCCACCGCAACAAGGCGGGTGCTTCCGCTTAGTTGGGATTGATATTGGGCTCCGAGATGGGTTTATGATTCAGGTATTTAGCTTTATGACTTTGTGCATTTCACACTCGAACCTTGAACTCTGCCCTACGCAATTCCCTTAGGCCCCAGTGCTACCGGTCAGAAAATCGTGCTTACCAGCCAGCCGACTGCCCGAAAGGGAAAGCCCATGACGTCGGCTATGGCTCCCCATACCCCCTCGCGTTGATGGTCCTCAACGGGCCCCTGGAAATCCTGGTCGTGATGCGGATCTGATGAGTATTGCTCTATGGTTTCAGGGCGAATCATCGCCCTCTCCTCAGACTGCACTATGAGATCATTTTGAGTCGCCTGACGCGGCTCATGCGGCGGCTCTGTAATTATCGGAGATATCGGCGTGCACGCCACGGCAAGGAAAAGCACGAGGCTCCGTACAATTGGCAACGCGCCGATAATCCATTTCTTTGATACATGCACATCACAATTATCGGGCAAGGAAATCCGGAAACTGCGTGACCGAGATCATGATTCGCTGCCGGGCGCGGCCCTACTACTCATACCGGAGAGCATCAAGGGTCTCTATACGAGATGCTCGCCACGCCGGAGCCACGCCAAACACTACCCCTACAAGAAGAGCCAGGAGAAAAGCTGGTATTACGATCCACCACGGGGCCCGCATATCAAAGGATGGTAGTAAGATATGAAGCGCATAAGTCAGTATCGTTGCGCCACCAACTCCAACTCCCCCACTTAATACCGACAAGCCAATCGCCTCAGCAAGAAACTGCTGTAAGATATCTCGACGCTGAGCACCAACCGCCCTTCGAATGCCGATCTCTTGTGTACGTTCGACTACCGACACCCACATAATGTTCATAATGCCAATACCACCAACCACCATCGAAATAGCAGCAATCGCGGCAAGCACATACGTCAACATGGAGAGTATAGTGTTGAGGCTCTCCATCATTGAGATCTGAGTAATAATCGTAAAGTCTTCCTCTCCATCACGACGCTCTTTCAAAATCTCTGCGATCTCGGCAACCGCGTCATCCATTGCTTCGCGTGACGAAGCCGTTGCACGAATACCGAACAACTTATCCTCGTTAAATAATTTAAGCGCTGCTTGAGTCGGGATGAAAGCGAGCTCATCGAAGTTTAGCCCGACTTTATTACCCATCGGCGCAAGCACTCCAACTATCTTAAACTCACTCTCGTTGAGTTTTATCGAACGACCCAGCGGCTCATCATCACCAAAAAGATCTTGCGCGATGTTACGACCAATCACCACCACCCGGCGACGATACTCATCTTCCTCTCGGCTGAAATATGCTCCTCTTCCGATCAGGATTGATAGGATCTCAGGAAACTGCTCATTCGTGCCAAAAACTGTAATATTACTGATAGAGTCCTCGTGGCGAGCCGATACAGTCCAAGAATAAGCCCTGAAACGGCCTTAACATTGAGTGCTTTACGTTCGATTGCGCCGACATCAGCCGTCGTCATCTTACGTTGAGCCGCCCCTACTGGGGGCCCAAAGTGAGTTTTTTTATCTGATTTACCAGGCTGTATGACGATGAGATTGGTCCCCAGACCCTCAAATTCCCTTAAGACATAGTTCTTGGCACCCTGCCCCAAGGAAACCAGAAGGACTACCGCTCCGACACCGATTACCATCCCCAATACGGTCAGCGCGGTGCGCAACTTTTGAGCGAGCAGCGATTCGACTGAGAGGCGAGCTGTCTCCCTAAGACGCATGGCGATCCTCAATCAGAGAGCCATCACCCAGCACTAACCTACGATGGGCCCGTTCGGCTATCGAGGGATCATGGGTCACCATAATCACGGTGACTCCTTCACTGTGGAGCCGCTCGAAGAGGGAAAGAACCTCTTTACCACTCTTTGAGTCGAGGTTTCCCGTCGGCTCATCAGCGAAGAGAACCCGGGGCGAATTCACTATTGCTCGAGCTATTGCGACACGCTGACGCTGTCCACCTGAAAGCTGATTGGGCAGATGCAGCATGCGATCGTGTAGCCCAACGATTCGCAGTGCTGCCTCAGCTTTCTCGCGCTGTTGGTGCTCATTGAGCCCACCACCTTGAGAAGTAGCAGAGTATACTAATGGCATCATGACATTACGCACTGCTGTAGCGCGAGCAAGTAGATGAAAGCTCTGAAAAACAAAACCCATAAAAGCATTTCGGAGGCCAGCTCGCTCATTGTCTGATAACACATGAGTCGGTTTGTCGCGCAGGTGATACTGCCCAGACGTAGGCGCATCAAGAAGTCCTAACAGATACAAAAGGGTGGACTTCCCGCTTCCTGATGCACCCGTAATGGCGATGAATTCGCCCTCCGAGATATCAAGAGAGAGATCTCGGATAGCAAAGATCTCTTCATCTCCTCGCCGGAATACCTTGCTCAAATGTGAGAGCCGCATCAGAGTCATAGATCATCGCTTGGGCGAGATTCGTAGACCATCGCGCAACTCAGCCTTCTCGGATGGAAGGACAACTTCATCGTTCTCAGAGAGTCCCGATAGGATCTCGGTTGCGTTAAAACCTGCGATCCCGACTACAATCGGCGTCTTTACGAGACGGCTATCGACAACACGATAAACATACCTATCCTGACTGCGGCCAAAAATAGCCTTCGGCGCTACCGTCAAAACTGAAGTCTTTTTGGCGATTACCACCTCGACATCAGCAGAGGCTCCAGCCGGAAGGATCAATCCCTCGCTATCCAGCGTCAATTCTATCTCTGATGTTCGATCTTGCTCGCGAATCGTACTTACATAGGGAACTACTTTTCGAACACTCCCCTTAAACGGCTCTCGTCTCACTGCTAGGATCTTTATCCGAGCTGGAAGCCCCACCTGCACCTTAGGTAGATCCACCTCATCTATCTCAACCCGAACATACCGAGGTTTAATATCAACCAACCTAATGGGCGCTAGGGGGATAACCGCAGTAATCTGCGATAACTGCCCGACCTCCAAGTTTAGCTCAGCTACTACTCCGTCGTAGGGAGCTCGAATTAAACTCTTGTCGTAGGCGGTGACCGCTGAGTCGTAAGTACCCTGAGCCTGAATCACGTTGCTGCGCGAGGCAGCCTGACTCTGACTAAGGCGCTGCGCCCGAGCTAACTCCTCAGCCGCGACATCGAGCCGTGACTTCAAGTCGCCATTCTCAATCTGCGCAAGAATTTCACCCTGTTTGACTTGTTGCCCGAGGTGAACAGTCACCTCTTTCACTCGACCAACCGCACCAAAGGCGAGTTCCGCTATCTGCTCCGCTTTTACGGTACCCGAATTAACCCCCGTGACGGTGGCCTCAACAGTATCCCTCTTAACCCGAGTAGTATCCATCTCGGGTGCGGACTTACACGCCGATAGCACAAGCAAAGCCCCACACCAGAGAACCATGCTTCGTTGCGCGGCGTATGCCCCCATGGAATCGCTCGCCTACAGGCTTTGCTTGATAGCGGCCAGCGCGGCAGCGTAATCAGGCTCTTCGGCTACTTCCGATACGTAGTCAACGTGAACAACCTTGCCGGACTTGTCAGCGACAAAGACAGCTCTTGCTAGAATCCCTAGATCCGGTAACTCAACACCAAAAGCCTTTCCGAAGGAACGATGCTTAAAATCACTCAAACCCACAACACGGCTAACACCCTCTGCTGCGCACCAACGCTTGTAAGCAAACGGCAGATCTCGACTGACGGCGGCGATAACCACATCATCAGAGAGCGCACCCGCTTCTTGATTAAAGCGTTTTGTCTCGATTGCGCAGACTGGCGTATCAATGCTTGGAATCGATACCAGCACTAGCACCTTGCCTTTGAACTTGTCATTAGAAACATCCGCGAGATCACCCCCCGTCAAAGTAAACTGAGGTAGCTGCATCCCCTCTTCTAAGCATCGCCCCTCAACTTTGAGTGGATTGCCCTTCATCGTAATTTTTTCATTGCTCTTAGCCATATTTTTCTCCCGCTCTAAAAATCGACCCGCTTATAACTACTACGGGAACCAGAACTCGACAACATCACCGTTCTACGTGGCTGCCGATGGCGACTGAAATTCACCCCAGGCCCGCTCAAGTTTGGCTGCTAGAATAAAATCATTCTCCGATAATCCCCGCACTGTATGGGTCCATAACGTTAACTTTACCCTACACCAGGTAACTATTGCATCGGGATGGTGGTCCTCCTGCTCCGCAATTGAAGCAAGCAGGGCAAACCATCGAACACCCTCCATATACGTTGGCAGGAGGTACTCCCGCTCAATACGATTATCGATTATCCGCCATGCCGGCACAGCCGTAGCTAACTTTCCTATTTCTCCCCCGGACAAAGCGGGTGCTCCCGCGGGGATGGGTCTGCAGCTCTTTGAAACCAGCTCCAATTCAACTTTCAGGTCCTTAAAATCTACCATACACAGGCACCATATTTCAGAGACTTACCAAAAAACCGCCCATCGCGCACCGGAAACTACCACCAAAGTGGCATTCGCAGCATCTACTGTTAAGTAATTTACTTGCGTACCCGAGCACCACTGCATATGCCCGACATAAAACCAGGTAATATATCGCGCAGCGTCCCCTCAAGCATAGTTTCGCAAGGTCAAGGAATAACGCCTCCTGGTGGCTTTGAAACCCTGTCCGGTCCATCCCGCGTTGATCTGCCATCATTAGCGACCCCCGGCGCTCACACCCCTGACACTGTTGCAGCAAAATTTAAAGAGCCCAGTCGCATTGGAGAAACAGTCGTCACTGCATCGTTTAGTTTGGCCGTATGACCCAGCATACACACCAATCCGACCCAAACGTCTGCCGCGTTACCCTTGTCGGCCCAGCGACCCGTACCGCAAAAATAAAGCCGCTTCGATTACAATCGTGGTCAGGAAGAGAGTGGCGCCGACTGATCCTCGAACTACGCGTAGGAAGCGCCGCGTGTCCCGATTGGGATCACGCCAACCTATGCTTAACCGCTATTCAAGACCTTCTCAAATTGAGCGACGGGCTAATGAGCGACGAAGTTATCTTGGCTCTTAAGACCCACATGCAGATCGTCTCTTATGAAACTTTTCGAGGCCCTCCACGAGGTCATTGAACCTAGCAGGGTGGTGAAAAAGGGTTCCGTGGTGAGCATTTTGAGAGTTTTGACGAAACGAGGCGGAGATGACGAAAAAACCGCAGACGTATCCTCTCCGATACGTTGAGGATTTTTTCGGCGTCTCCAACGACGTTGCAGGCAAACTATCGAAATGCGCAACAGGAAATCATTTTTCACCACCCTGCTAGGCTCAATGCCTCAAGTCAATTGATATCCCAGCCATTGCACCATCTCGCAATAATCAGGATACCCCCAATCTTCAACGAAGCGCGAAATGGCTGCGAGTGGCGTGCCCGATAGGGATCGAACCTACGACCTCCAGCTTCGGAGGCTGGCGCTCTATCCAACTGAGCTACGGGCACAGGGCTATCAAATAAATTAATCCAACGCCGCCGACTTTACATCTCTTCGTGACCGCCGTTCAATGCTTTTTTGCGAACTTTCAGGGGCCGATTAGCCCGCATATTGCATGAAACTGCGTCGCGAGAGCGTTGAGAATGGTGATTTTTCGGGCCCGAAGGGCGAATTCAAAAATCGCCCCTCAAAGTACAAGTATCAGGGCGGAATCGTATCGAGATACCCTCTCTGTCTGGCAGTATTATGAATGAGGGGCGATTTTTGAACCGAAAAAGCGCCGTTATCGGCGCTCGTAGTAGCCGGCTTCATGCAATGTGCGGGTTAGGTGAGACTTCCTCACGTCAGAGCTACATGGAGCGCAGGGCCAAAACCAGCAAAATGGCTAATCCTACTACAAGGGTAAAAGGCGCGCCGACTCGCAAGAAATCCCTGGTCTTGTAGCCGCCGGCTCCCGTCACTAAAAGATTAGCCCGGCAACTTGTAGGCAACATGAATGACAGCGAACTTCCGAGTGTGACAGCGGTCAACAGATCGCCCGCGGAAGCACCACTCTGCCTGCCAAGTTCAAGCGCTATAGGCCCAAGAAAAATCACGCCCACGGAATTATCAATACACTGGCTGATGACACTACCTGCCACAAGAAAGATAGCAGACAGAACAATCGGGGGTACTGTCTGAGAAATACCCGCGAATAGCGGGGACAGGTGCGACGCGGAGGAAACATGCTCAACTGCGCGCCCCAATGGAATCATGAGAGCCAAGAGGAAGACTACGCGCCAATCAATCTCGCGGTAGACCTGCTCCATCGAGATCGCTCGCGTAAAGACCACAACACACGCCGAAAGGAACGCTGCTTCGTGGATCGGCATGGTCGTGAGTAGAGGGGTGAACATGAGCATCAGCAGCGCGACTATTGAGAAGAGGGAATACCGAGATAACCGTGGCGCTTGTCGATGCTCTGAGAGCAGAAGAACATCAGGGTCTTTTGCCAAAAGTGGAATGTTTTTTCTCGGGCCCTGGATGAGAAGCGCATCCCCGTACAACAGAGGCAAAGCTGATGAGAGAGACAAGAGCGGCTTGCCATCACGCCATAAGGCGAGTACCTGGCAGCCATATTTTTCCCGAAATTGCAGGTCTGCGATGGTCTTGCCAATTAACTCAGAGCGCGGCGTCAATATCAATTCAACGATCCCAACATCGGCGGACTCTATCTCAGTTGATGGCGCCTCAGCTTCAAATGTCAACTCGCTCAAACACTCTCTACGGTGCGCCTCCTCCGGCGATCCACTTACCACGTAACGCTCCCCTTCCCGCAGAGTGTGATCCGCTGAAATTCGCGGCAGGGTAGTTTCTCCAGATGGAGTCACTACGGGGACATCAAACCACTCAATAGAATTGCTAGCGGCAACAATTCCAAGAATTGACAGTTTTGTATCATGCGCCAATCGATGCAAAGGTGCGCCGGCCCAACCGCCTGACTTAACTGACACCGTAAAAAGTGACCTTTGTAAAGTCTGTCGCGCGAGGGGCAATTCAGCGACCTCTAGGTCTACCAGGGGAGAATCCTCAACGTAACGACCAGCGATGCAGCCTACGATCACATCCCCCTTATGCACCATGGAGTCCAAGAACCAACTTGGAGGCCTCGACTCCCAGGCACCATCCTGAGAAGCCCGCTCAATACACAAAGGCACTATCCCTGTTGTTCGCAAAATATCTCTGAGGGGTACGATCTGCGTTTCAGCTCGCACCTCCACTATGGATAATCTCACAACTTGATAGCTATTGCAGATAGACGTAATCAGCTCATCGGTCGGGTCCTCTATCAAGAGACCCTGCAAACTTCGAACCTGGTTAAAACGCTCTGGATTACCCCGAACAAGGAGGACATCTCGCTGGTGGAGTTTCTCGTCTGCATTCGGCGAGAGTAATTTTCTTCCGCCACGGATAATTGTGACAACGACTCCTCCGATAAACGATCCAAAGCGAAGCTCTCCAAGAGACTTTCCGTCAAGGTGAGCATGCTCGGGCACTCGCACTGAAAAAATCCGATCTTGTAGGTGATAAAGGGCCTGAAGGTCCGTGATTCGTCGAGTCATTCCGTGGGTCTTTCGGATCGGAAGTAGTCGATATCCGATCGTTGCCATGAAGAGGATCCCCACTGTGAGAGCCACTACTGCGTAGGGAAAGAACTCAAAGAATGAGAATTCCTCCATGTGCTTATGGCGCAACAGCTCAGCGGCCAAGATATTTGGAGGGCTCCCAATCAGGGTGAGCATGCCCCCCAGCGTGACCGCAAACGCCAGGGGCATAAATAGACGCGAGGGCGCAATATTAGTCTCATGCGACAGAACTGCTACAGCGGGCATAACCAACGTTGCCGCCGACACGTTGTTCATGAATGCCGAGAGCACCGCCGATATAAGCATGATGATAATGATAGCCACCCGCTCACTTGCCCCGGCTGCACGCTGAACAAACCGTGCTACTACGTCGCTTACTCCCGTCGCTCTTAGAGCCGCCGCTACAAATAGCGTGCACACCATAACCACCACAACGGGCGAGGAGAACCCTGAGAAAGCCTCTGCTGCTGTGACGTATCCACCGAGCATTAACACCACAACGACACCCATCGCCGTAACATCAACGGGGATGCGCTCTGTCACGAACATCACCACCATTACAATTACGACACCCAGCAGGGCCCACGAGTGTGCATCTGTTAGAGCAAAGACGGAGTCCATAGAATCAAGCTACTTCAGCAGGCTGAATATTGATCTTCGAAGATGGTGGCTCCGCGCGTGACACGGACCCGACTGTTCGCCGCCAGATGGCGGGCTATTTTGAATATCGTCTCCACATCATCAGCACTCTTGAGATTGGCAGCCATCTCATCTACACCAAGCGGTTTTTCGGCCGAATTGAGAAGCTCCATCATATTGGTCTGCAGACGCAGCACCTCAGCAGCCGCCTTCTTGCCAGCTTCCACTCCCGGTTGGTGATAGGCATTGACATTCACAAGCAATGCGTACAGACCAACCGCTCGCTCAAACAACGCGATGAGCATACCAACATAGTACTCACGCACCTCCGGAATAGTCACCGTGATGCTCTCGCGCTTCTTTTCATACAACGCGTGGCGAGTGCCGAGGTAGAATCCCGTTAAGTAATCACCACTGGTGACACCTGGCTCTACTTCGAAGGACTCTGGGGCGAATGAACCGAGCGATCTGTGCATAGAGCTGCGGGGAGAACGGTCCCCTAACACTTCGATAAAAGTCACGAAGAAATTGTGTATGCCATCTCGAAGCTGCTGCACATATGCATGCTGGTCAGTGGAACCTTTATTGCCATACACTGCGATACCCTGATTAACGATCTCACCACTGAGATCGCGCTCTTTGCCAAGGCTCTCCATCACAAGCTGTTGGAGGTATTTGCTGAATAACTCTAGGCGATCCTTGTACGGCAACACCACCATGTCTTTACTCCCCCTACCACACCCACAGTGAAACCAGCCAAGAGCTAACATCGCAGCGGGATTCTTACGAGTGTCACTACTCCGCGTGAGCTCGTCCATATCGGCCGCACCACGTAACACTTGCTCAATATCGAGTCCCTGAAGCGCCATCGGGAGCAAGCCCACAGCGCTAAATTGACTGGTTCTACCGCCAACCCAATCCCACATAGGGAAGCGCTCCAGCCAACCCTCAGCAAGCGCTGTTTTATCCAGCTCACTCCCCTCGCCCGTAACAGCGACGAAATGCTTTTGAAATTTTAGGCCTGCTGATTCATACGCGGCCCTGGCGATCAACTGGCCATTGCGAGTTTCTTTTGTTCCACCCGACTTTGAGATTACGATCACCAGAGTTGATGCAAGCGATGAGAGACCACTTAAGGCTTTAGCCATTCCATCAGGGTCGGTATTATCAAAAAACGATATCCTCATCGGATCAGAGGCCGACCCCAGAGCTTGATTTACGAATTGAGGGCCCAAAGCTGACCCTCCAATACCAACAACTAAGAGATGAGAGAACCTTTTCCCGGCTTCCGGCGCTATCTCGCCATTATGAACCCTCGACGAAAACTCTTTGATCCTCTCAATAGTAGTGGTTATGGCGACTCGCAGCTCATTAGTCGGCGCTCTCTTAGGCGTTCGCAACCAATAGTGACCCACCATTCGCTGCTCGTCGGGGTTTGCGATTGATCCGGATTCCAACTGGGCCATAGACTGAAATGCACTTTGCATCCGAGATTCCATCCGAACCAGGTAGGCATCATCAAAATCGAGGCGGCTTGTGTCTAGGAGAAACCCACTTGAGGGGTCATAGATTAACCTATCCTTGAACCTCTGCCACAGAGCATTCGCATCCATTCGATTACCCACCCTTTTTGCTCACGTTTTCTGAAACCAAAACATTTTTTTGAATTAGGACTAAAGTAAAAAGTTCCCAATTATTTAGGTATCTTCCGAGACTTTCGAAGATTTAGAAAGGAATATTTCAAAGCCGCTTATACCTGTAACCGTGAGCAGCCGCATGGTTCTATATTTCAAATCTGTTATCAGGTCTTTGGAGCGGCTGTGCTGGATGAAACTGGGTCTTGAAAATACCCCCCGTGGAGGTTCTGGGGAAATTTTACGAAGGCACTGGACCAAATGTTGTGAGATCACTACATTAGGGCGCTTCTACGGGTATAACGGCTATCCGGTATGGCAGTCGGTTTGGGGCGGGAGCACACGAGCGTCAGCGCCCGCCATAACCTCGATAGCTTTGGGCTTAGTAGTGTTGAGGGGGTTTGATGGCTAATAACCTCGACCTCTCTCTGTTTTCTGTTTGGTGACAGGATTGTGAGCATGCTGAAAGAAAACTTAGTTTTTCTTAGGGAGTTTCTGCTTGAGTTTAAAACCACAGGCGCGTGTTTCCCGACATCCAAGTGGGCCGCTCAAGCGCTCATTACTCCTCTGCGTGCGGCCAATCGACCTCCTAAGAGAATACTAGAGCTTGGTCCAGGCACTGGGTCTGTAACGATTCCAATATTACGGGAATTACGGTCCGGCGACTCCCTCACGATCTGTGAGATCAATCCGCGCTTCATGAAGCAGCTCAAGGAGAGCCTCGAGCGTGAGGTAGCATTCAACAGGTGTAGGGATCAGGTTGCATTTTTTGAGGGCGCTGCTCAGGATCTCCCAGTAACTCAACCATACGATCTCATCGTTTGTGCACTCCCGTTTCTTAACTTTGATCTTCATACAGTCAAACAGATTTTCTCTCGATTAAGAGAGGTCAGCACCCCTGACACTCTTATGACGTACTACGAGTACATCGGCGCCCGAAAATTCAATCAAGCGGTGGGCGCTCCGAGCCGCAAGGATCGAGTTAATCAAGTAAATGAATTCTTGAGAGAATCAGGTGGCGTGCAAAACGTTGATTGCACAAAAGTATGGCTGAATCTATTTCCAATTAGCGTCTATACCGTTCGACCGGCGGCATAGCAGCTATCTGCCCACTTCTATAAAAGGATTCCTTCGTGAGCATTTTTAGAGTTTTGACGAAACGAGGCGGAGATGACGAAAAAACCGCAGACGTATCCTCTGCGATACGTTGAGGATTTTTTCGGCGTCTTCAACGACGTTGCAGGCAAAGTATCGAAATGCGCAACAGGAAATCATTTTTCACCACCCTGCTAGCCCCGAACAGACGTAATTACAGCGATACTACTTTTCTATCTTGAACGACATCACTCTTCGCGCGTCGCACCCTTGTACCACCGAGCCACCGAGGTATACCTGGGCGTATCGATAAGAAGGGCCCACTTCCGGCGTAAATTGCGGAAAGGACTAGCAGACCAAGGGCCGGACTTTTCCACACCAATACAATAATCGTCCCGATCAAAATTCTCATTCGCATCTTTATGCCAGTAAATTTAAATTGCTTGATGCTCATAAACTCTACGGTCGATACCATCAGATAGGCGATCGACAGCGTCGCAGCAATTGCCAAGGGAACCAGGGCATATCCCTCATGAGAGAATGGACTGGTGTAGATAACCGCCGCGATAAAGGCCGCGGCACCGGGCGTGGGAAGTCCTGAAAAACTTTTTAGATTCTCAGATGAGATATTGAATCGCGCCAACCGGCTCGCGGCGCAGAGAGCATAGAGAAATGTTACTACCACTCCGACTTCATCAGCGCTCTTTTGAAAGGCCCAGTGGTACATCATAACAGCCGGAGCTATTCCAAATGAAATGACATCCGAAAAAGAGTCAAATTCAACACCAAATTTCGAGGTCGCGTTGAGGCGTCGGGCCACCCGACCATCGAGACCATCCAAGAGAATTGCAATCAGGATAGCGATCACCGCTTTTTCAAGCCGATCGGAGGACGCATACATGATCGCAATAAACCCGCAGAACATGTTTCCCACCGTGACGGCATTGGGAATCGCGTATCGACGCCGATACAGTATCTCCTTCAGTTCCTGTCTACTGAGTTTACCCTCTATTCCCATGACTTTCACTCCCCGAGCGATCTTCTCACATCACCACTCAAAATTATGCGACTGGCCGAGATCGGCCTCGAACCGTACCACACCGATACCCCCCAAAAACACCCCTGCCCAGGGTTTCGTGTATTGCTCCAAACTGAGACTGCCCGAAAAGCCCTAGCAAGACGTTGAAGCGCAAGTCTCTCCATCGCCCGTACAGCGCCCAGAGCCCCGTAAGTGCCTGTAGCCACGCGTGGTAGTGTGATAACTGCCACTGCACGCCAATCCGTTCAATCCTTTAACGGCCCGAAATATCGAATGCTCCCTAAATTCTATGCTCAAGGCACACTACATCTCATCACGCGTGCGTAGCGAGTATCAATAAAGTGCTGCCGCTCTTCATGACACTCCGCCGGCACACTAGTCTTCAAACATACTTTAAATTCCTCAATGCCACATACCCCCTGAGGCATGTCAGCATACAGCACCGTAGCTCCGTGACTTAGCAGCTCATCAATACTCTTTAAGAGAGCGGAACCTTGATAGTTTGTTGTTATGCGGGGGCCATCGATAAGCACGAGCTCACCGCAACTCCGTTGAGACTCCGCACTACCCCGAGGGGCAGATAGCAGCACCCGACACACCCCGGCCTCAACAGCAAGAAAACGTGCGTCAGAGGGCGCGAGTGCGTGTACCGAGGACGATAACCTAAGATGCCCCATGCCGTGTTGAATTAATCGTTCAATTACAGCCAGACCAAAGCTCTCGCCCCAGGCACAATTCACCAGATCACGGAGCGGCATCGTCATCACCTCCCCAACAGAGCTGCCGAGCAGTGGAAGATTGGCGATTCTACCCTCAAATATAGCACCACCACACCGCGAGCATGCACTCCCTTGTAATATCATCTCATCGCCCAAGCATTCCGAGCAACGATAGGTCGATGAACCAAGCAAGGCGTCTTTCATCTCAAGGCCTGCTTCCTTAGCAGCCCTGGTGCGCATAATCTCCCGCGCCAGCTCATCTGAAAGACCCATAAGATCCATAATGAACTCATGACCCTGTTCACTTCCCACAACCTGGTGACACCTCTTCAGACCTGGAAATGAGCATACATGAGCGAGCTTGTTTCGTTTGCTAAATCGCTCCGCGATAGTTGCCAGCAAGAGACTCTTACCTGAACCTACAGAGCCCTCAATGCAGGAGAGCGCACCTATGGGAAAAGAAACGCTCTGAATACAGAGTGGTCCCCGATCGACTGCGCGCAGCTCCAGCACTGGTCGCTCACTGAGAGATCGACGAACTGGCTTGAAATCGCGCCCCTCGGGAGTCACAACTTTCATCAATGCACGTAGCGTCACCGGTATCTCTTCGGGGTGTTGCACAGCAAGGCTTGCTCCATCGACCACAAGCCAGAGATCCGAAAGCTTTGAAAGTGCTGCCACCACCCCTGACACGATCACTTTTTCTCCGTGAGACAACATCTCCACGGAGGCGCCAAGTGGATACTCACCAAGACCACCATGGCATACGACCTCTAATTTTTGCGAGAGCGCTCTGTGAGCGCCGGTGGAACCGTTATCACGGATCTTAACCAGTAACTCGCGAGAAGATATCGTGGCCACCGAAGAGAGTGGTTTCCCTCTAAATAAAAAGTTTCGCGCTGGGTCTAAAGAACCGAACCCCTCACAATCCCGGCATGCGAGAAAGCGCCCCTCTGATAGGATCCAACCAGCGCCTCGACACCTCTTGCACGGTAGTAGATTAGCTAACTGTTCCCGAGACGGTACCTCAAGAGCGGACAAACACGATGGGCATCTCCAGGAACGGGAAATGGTCCCGATTGAAATTCCTTGAGAAGAGCGATCTTCATAATGATAGATATTGAGCTCTCCCCCGCCGCGTCCAAACCACCTATCAATCTCCTCTTCGAGAGCGCTCAGTTGACTGGCTACCACGAGCGCTAAAACGGACTCTCCGTCTTCATCACGTAGTTGATCAATGCGAGTTAATCTTCCCTCAACTATAGCTCTCTCAACCCCTAGCAACTCACACCGCTCCTTGAGCGAGAGATCCTCTCCATCCCCGCCTATACTTGCCACTATGAAACCTTCGCGAGGAATCGCACGATCAATTAGCCCCATAGGTCGAAGAGCTAACTCGCCGCACGAGGGGCATCTCGGATGTAGGTCCCTAACGACGACATCAACGATCTGGTCAAACAGCGCTAGTTGATGCATTAGTGAATACGGAGTCGCTCCGAGCTCAGCACGAGCAATCTTTGGGTGGCTAGGGCGGGAGGACCGGGGACAGAGCGAGACAACCTCTCTGCCATAAACACGAGCACCGACGTGCTCTAGCGCGGAGCGGAGCCCCAGATAAAGCTCCTCAGACACCAGCACCTGCGAGGTTGGCGATTCGATAAGACGCGCTATCAACTCCTTTCCCTGATCGGCTGTCATTGGTACCCTACTGTGATGTAAGAGGAATATTACAACAAGCTAGTCTTAAGACGTGTAACCGGAGAGATGTTTTTGGCATCGTACAGAGAGGCCTTTCACGGATTAAATGTAAGTATTTTCAGGTAGATATACTTTCCATAACGACTGTGAACAACCTTATGCCACGTGTTCGATGCCGATTCAGGACTTTTATGACCGATCTCGACGTCCAATATCCTAATTCCTTGAAGAATTCCTGGGCCCCTCTCAAATGAAGCTTCCGCGAATAGCCCTCTCTTTTGTCGCTCGAGTTGCTGGGCCTCTCGGTAGCATCCGGGCCTGGTTGCCTCTCACACCTCAGAGCTCAGCTCTACTATTCGTCGCACTGTATCTTTTGACCGGCCCCGTACCTCATAGCTCCGATATCGTATCGGCAGCCCTGGCATTCGGTCTGGTAGCGATCGTGAAACTATCGATCCTTTTAGTGGTTGGTCAGGGAGCAAGGTTACGAACAAAATCATTCATTTCACTCTCTCCGCCAAACGCGCCTGTGACCCCGCACGAGCTAGCGCGCGTCGTTCTCGTGCTACAACCGGTGAGAATTCTTCCCGGCACGTACCTGGCGTGTTCACTTGAATTCGATCATGAGGGTAGTTCACCAAGTGTAGTAAAGATATTTGGTTCCTCCTCGGGAGAAAGGAGGGTCCCCCTTGATCTCTCACTCCCACACCGTGGCTCGTGGGATGTTCGGGGCATTCGGTGCGTTATTCGTGATATCGCGGGGCTGGCTCAATTTTCCTGGCTTATACCGGTGCGCAGTTCCATACTCATAGCCCCGCCCTTCATATCAGATACAACTCTACCGCTTCTAAGTTCGACCCAACGACCCGGTGACCTCGTCACTGACATGGTGCACCGTCATGGCGACCCCTTCGACATTAAGCCGTATCACCCATCGGATGGATTGAAAAAAATAGTATGGAAAGCCTTCGCCAAAAGCGGTGAGCTCCTCTCCCGACATCCCGAAGCCTCAATGACCCCCGAGGGCTTCGTAACGATCGTCGTCCTCGCGCGCCCTCAAGACGATGATCTATGCGGCAAAGCGGTCGCGTATGTACGATCCCTCAAGGAATTGAAACTAGACGTTGTAGTTGGATGTGAGGGTTCTCGCGGTCGAGCGCTCGCGACTGACGCCACTCAGTGCGAACAACTACTGATTGACTCGGTCTGGGATGCCGCCTCCACCTCTCAACAGAGCCTCATCGACGCGACCCAACAAGTCCTCGACTATTGCCGACAACAAGCCCAATTGAGCGTGCGAAAGTTGGTGCTATTTGTCGCTGGAGCACGAGTCACTGATACTTTAGAGGCCGACGCGATTCGACATCTTGCCGCCTGGCTCGGACATCAAGGTATTGAGCCGATCTTCTGCCTCGCAGAACCAAAGAGATTGCTCATTCAATCGCACCCCTCGCTCGTGCGTAAAACTCTAGGACTATTTGTAAGCCCCTCTGAGTCCGAATCCGAGCACCTCTCCGCTGACAACTATCGGGCATTTCTTACATCGTGTCTCGCCAGACAATGGGAGGTGTTCATATGAGCGCCATAGCACGACCGAATTCGATACCACTATTTACCATCACCCTCTTCTTCCGCGCGTTTTGGATCGCCATCGCTACATTCGGCCTCAATGCACTAGTTCCCCTTGGAACCCCGCCCACTCTTGTCGCTTTGACAGGGGTGATTGCGATGTTCATCACATCTCGTGTTGCTCATACTCGACTGACCTCGATCGGCTTTTTCGTAGTACTCGCAACGCTAGTAGTCACAAACTCCGTGCTCTTTTGGCTCTTACATGAAATTGTACGACTCTTTGGCGCAACAGGTTTTGGAGTAGACGAATTACAACTGCACGTCGGAACTTGTCTGATTTCAGGGCTTGGGTGGTCCATCACCACGTGGATATTTTGGCGTGCCCGTATGGGAATCATCCTAGAGACGGTAGCGACACTTCTGGGAGGGGTGCTTCTCTTTGCGAATCATAGAGATTTCCATCTCGATCAACCAAAGATAGTGTCTTCCCTCGCTTGGCGGCTCGGTATGGATCACCTCGCTATGCTGATAGTTCTAGGGTCCACACTACTGGTCCTCGGAATAGCCTACCTCTACATCGCATCCCTTGCGACCCGCCCACTAGCCGAGAGGGAACGTGTTCAGCGCTTCACAGCGAAGAAACAGTGGGCTCTCGGCGCGACCCTGGCGACTGCTACGGTCGTAATTCTCTATATTATTCAGCAGATGGTGTACGCTCACTTTAACGCGATTATGCTCGCGCGCGTGGCCAACGGCGTTGGTATGAACAGCGAATCTGGGGTGAGCCCTCTTAGTTTTCAATCCGCTCTCGGTAGCACAAACCAACCAGCCGCTCTTGTTCGACTCGAGGGAGACTACGCTAACAATCCCTTCAGTCCGATGATGTACATGCGTGAGAGCGCCCTCTCAGCATTTAACGGCAAAGAGATGGTATTTGCCGGTCGTGCCTACGATTCCGACCTACCTGTCACGAGCTCCCGAGATACATTCTCACGCAAAGAAGACGCCGAATTAGGTCAACGAACACCCCTGGTGCAATCGGTCTATCTGCTTGCCGAACATGATCACGCATTCGCTGTCGATTACCCCGTTTCGATCGTTCAACTTAAGAACCCACGACCACAACGCTTTAAAGCAACATATCGAGCCTACTCGGTTGCTCCTGCCTACGCGATTGCTGGTATAAGCTCCAGCCCGGTCGGAGACCCTCGATGGACGCCTGATGAACGCGAGCATTACCTCACACCTCACCCCGATCGACGATACTCGGACCTCGCTCGGGAGATTACAAAGGATGCATCCCAACCGATCGAAAAGATGCTCGCTCTTACTAATCACCTCTCCCGTACCGCGATATATACCCTGACACCCAATCACACTGTGAAGCCAGATGAAGACCAGGTCGCGCCATTTTTATTTGGTGATCATCGTGGATACTGTGTTCACTTCGCCCATGCTCTTGTGTACATGGCGCGCTCACTCAGTATCCCTGCGCGTATCGGCACCGGTTACCTAACCGACCTCAGCCAAGCTAAGGATGGACACATTCTTTTGCGGATGAGCGATCGGCATGCATGGGCTGAGGTTTTTATCTCAGGGATCGGATGGGTTCCATTCGATGTTCAACCAGATCAGGTTGAGAGTCACGCTGAGACACAAGTTGACTCAAAGCTACTAGAGGAACTGATGGGCGTTCTTGAGCCAGGCGAGGAGATACTTCCAACCGAAACAGCCAAGGACGAGCCGGGAATGGAGGAGGCCGGGCCTGTCTGGACACCGTCTCGTGATGACATCATCGGAACACTTCTAGCGATACTCTCTCTGTGCGCATTGGCTAAGCTACTACTACGTGAGGGGTGGCGAATCGCTCCCTCTCCTGCGCTCAAACTGCGCTGGGGATATATATCGCTCGCCTCATTTCTTCATGACCTGGGTATGAGTCGCGAATACGGCGAAACTCGCTCTCAATTCGCCAATCGATCCCCTCACGGCTCATTGAGCGACATATCTGAACTTCTTGTGACAAGCGCTTATAGCGAAACGTCCCGCCCGTCGGGAGATCGAGTCGTGGCCGCAATTATGCGGGGACGTGCTCACCTCAAAACGACACCTGTATCAAAAAGAATGATCGCGCTCTTGAATCCCGGTTCGCTGGTGAAAACAATAACGGGGGGCAGGTGGTAAGAAGCAGCACTCGAACCATACTCTTGTTGGGGGCGATTGTTATTGTTGTCATGAGCGGCGACAGCGCGCATGCGCAAGCATCACCGGACAAGAAGTCTCCGAAGAAAGATCTTCTTTTTGATCCCTTTGATCCATTCGATATTGGGGACCTCGATGAAAGCTCGGCGGCGGATGACGCTAAGAAATCAGCTGAGGAGTTGCTCGGCGACGCCTTTATACTCCTTCGATCCGAGCGCCCCCTCGATGCCCGAACCAAGCTACTAAAGGCCCTGCAAAAAGATCCCTTGATGTATCGAACCCACTACTTACTGGCGGGATACTATTTGGTTCACGTGGGCCATTTTCGGCTAGCGATGAAATACATCACGCGGGCTGAGGAGCTGTTCGAAAAGAAGCATGGAGCGCCTCCTTACCGAGATCGCCTTGTCCAGCTTGAACATGGCGATATTCTCTACTATCTGAGCCAGATCCGTCTTAGCCTCGATAACTATCAAGGAGCGCTCGACGTGCTCGATCGGTACACGAAACTAGGTTATTCAGCAGACTGGTATCCGGGTGCACGCGCTTGGATACTCATGAAGCTGGGACGAATTCAGGATGCCATCACAGTGGCGCGGGCCGGTATCTTGGCCGGTGCTGAGCCTGGGCGAACTCTGAATATGCTCGGCATTCTGTTGTCTATGAATGGACAACCAGCGGAAGCGCTCGAGGTTTTTCGTAGGGCGATCGCCAATGAGTTTGCTTCGGGGACAGAGGGCCAACCTGCGACACCACTCAATAATTCTGGCGAAGTCTACAAAGAGATGTTTGATGATGACAAAGCTGAGTCATCATTTCTGCGCGCGACGACTCTTCCTGATGGTTGCGAACACGTGCTACCAAGCCTTAACCTGGCACTGCTCTATATTGAACAGCAGAAAAATCAGGCTGCGCTCTCGATCCTCGATGCTTTTCAGCGGTGTGTGGCGCAGTTCCCACTTCGCAACAACGAGGAGCATGCGGCCCTTGTACACCTAGCACGCGGTCGAGTCGATCTTCATACTGGAAATGTTGATCGTGCCATTCGACGCTTTCGCACTGCGATGGAGGGAACGCAATGGTTCGGGAAAATAGGCACTAACCAAAATGATCTGATGGTTGGAGCGACGATCTCTTTAGCTCAAGCCCTACGGAGAAAAAATAACATTCTGCGTACTCGTCTAACCAGCTCGTGGTCTGACTGGGTCACCCAGAAGCGCGAGATCGCCTCAAACAGCGTAGAGGCCTGGTGGCTGATGCGTCGAGCTCGCCAGATACTCACCGGCGAGCTCAACGACCTTGAAGATCTCACCATTCGGAACACGGATAGCCTCATCGAGTACGCCACTTTAGGCGAGACCCTTCGGGGCCTCTCCCGAGCCGCTGTTGATACGCGACTTGAGCACGAGAGGGCGCAGGACTCCCGCTCGCAAGCTCACATTTTCTACGATGCATATCGAGCTGAAAGCCTGCTGGGAAGCTGGGACTCACGCGAGGCGATCGCTCTTCTTGACCACGTGATTGATCGAGCTCGTCCGCGCTACGACGACCTCCTGAAGGCTCATATCATGCTACTCCGTCTTCAGACACTTGATAGGGGCTCAGCTCACTACAGGGACTTAGCGTACCGAATCTTCTACACAAATCCAGCTGAGTTGAGGAATTATGGTCTTCCTCTCCCGATCAAGATTGTAGGCGCCTCAGACATACGATCCGCCCTTACATCTGGGCCGTTTGTTGAGGCTCCGTCGGGCGATGTATGCACCGTATCGGCTCTTAAGAACCTAGCGTCCTCATCAACTTCCCTACGCTGCACCTGCCCTCATAATTCCTCGAAAAATATTATTGTCGAGGATAGTGATCCGAATGAAGTTGTGAATAAACTATCTGAAGCCCTATTCCGGGAGGAGATTAAAAATGGTGGTAGCATCTAACGATTTTCAATTAGCTCATACGACTGCGCGCAACCTAGTCACTTCTCTTGAGAAGGTGATCCGTGGTCGCACTGATACCGTACAGCTCGTCATTTCAGCGCTTATCGCCGATGGCCACGTACTGCTCGAAGATTATCCAGGTTCGGGTAAAACAACTCTCTCTAAAACTCTTGGTCGCTTGATAGGTCCCGATGAGACTGCTTCCTCTCGCTATCCGAGCTTGGCCAGCGACCCGATCGTTCCATTTCGAAGAATACAGTTTACCCCTGATATGCTCCCCGGAGATGTCTTGGGGGTTAATATCTTTGACCCAAAGACAGGCCATTTCAGCTTTATGCACGGACCAGTTTTCGCCCATATCGTGCTGGCCGATGAGATCAACCGGACTGGCCCAAAGGTTCAAGCCGCGTTCCTAGAGTGCATGGCCGAGAAGCAAGTCACAATGGATAACCTCACTCGACCGCTCGACCAACTATTTTTCGTTTTAGGAACCCAGAATCCCCTCGACATCGCTGGAACATACCCGCTACCTCAGGTTCAACTCGATCGATTCCTGCTTAAAATTCCGATGTCGTACGTTGACAGCGCTACCGAGTGTTCAATTCTTGAGAACCACGAGGCAATTCGCGAGGGTTCAAACTCACTGCAACCGGTGTGCCGAAGAAGTGATATCCTCTTTGCTCGTTCGGTCTGCCAGCACGTGCATGTCGCGCCTGCACTACGCGAGGCGATGGTCGATATTACGCAGGCCACCCGCAATAATCCGCTCATTCAATTCGGAGCTTCCACACGCGCTGCGCTCATGCTTCAAACAGCCTCGCGTGCGTGGGCGCTCATGCAGGGACGCGATCACGCCACGGAGGATGACCTTCGAACGATAGCCCCATACGTACTGCTCCACAGACTCCGCTTCCATGCTGGTGCCGGCGAATCAAGGAAAGCGCTCGAGACCCTCATGCAGCCGGCCATGGAGAAGCTAATTCGTCGCGGCTTGTAATCAGCAGGATCTGGTGCAATCCAACGACCAGAGACAGCATCAGAGCCAAGTTACAGTAGGTAATCAGCCGCCTATGGTACCAGTGAGGTTAATCACCCATTAGATTAACCAATGAGATTACGAGATTCTTGACGCGATTTGGGTTGCTGGCACAAAGCAGTCGATGGGGCAAATAGAACCACCCAGTCATCAGCATCTGTACGAATGAATCCCAGCGCAAGAAGGGTCTCAACAGTTTCGGTAGCAACTGGCTGCTCAAGTAGGAGACGGTCGGCGCTCAGGGCGCACCAAGCTTCTTGAATGGTGCGGCTATCCGATAGCTTGCCCCTACGCAGCATGCGCAAAAAGGAATTTTTGCGCAGCGCGGCCTCGGATGCTTTTGGACGCCGAGAGAGGTATCCTCCAACAATCGGTTTGTGATGTATCGTCTGGCGTAACATCGAAAATTGGGGAGTTCGTGCGAAGTCCAAAACGATCCTTGCCTCATGATCGAGAGCCAACGCTTCAAGAACGGCGCTGGACTGACGTACCGGGTATGTTTTAAGCGGCATCGGTGCGCTTTCGATGATTGCACATCCAAGGAATAGTAGACCCAGTGCACGAATGCGCGCCGGGTTCACTTTGCTAATACACAAACTACCCGCGGCGACTAATGATAGTATCGAGATAATACCACATCGCACCGGCACTGAAGGATAGAGCGGCAGGACGGCACGTAGTAGCCTATCCAAGGGGTTTATACACACGACACTACTCATCCACTTTATGTTGGGGCCTAGGCTCAAGAGACAAAAAAGCGCCGATACAAAAAGAAAGCACCGACTTAATTGGCGCAGGTGACGCTCAGTCTGAAAGCAAGAGAGTAGAGCAAGAGCGAGCAAGGAGAAGCTCACATACAGGCTAGATTCAACTTCATGTAACGATATGCCAGCCCGAAGGTACTGCGCCCAGGGGAGACCATAAGCTACTTGCGAAGTGCTTGGCGCTAGGTACGCGGCCAAATCCGCCGAGTGTAGCCCGGCATTGTGATCTGGCGTGTAGGTCTTGCTAAGAGCCAGACGAGCGATAGCGAGTAGATGTGGACTTAGAGGCACAAGACCAGCAATAAAGATCCCCACCGTATAGACCATCGCGCGAGTGAGCTGCCGGCGGAACGCTATTTGGGATACAATCATGAGTCCGCACAAGAGCGCGTAAAAGTATAGGTAGTAGAGGTTGGTTAGTATCAGAAGGGGTATCGCCATAAAGTAACGGAAAGCGTTAAGAGAGAACAGCGCGTCGGGACTCCGAGTAAGACCTGAAAAAACGATCATCCCTCGAAGCGCTTCGAAGAGGGGAAAGAGTGCTAGGAGGTTTATATGTCCAGCAGCTATGTGATTGATCATGAATGGTGCAAAGGTCACAAGAAGGCTACACATTGCTGCAGACACAGCAGTGCAACCCAATGCTCTAAACAAGGAGAGAGATGTTGCGCCGTTAGCAAGAAAAACTGCGATAATACTTATGTTAAAACGCCACACCGGACTCTCGTGAGCGAACAGAGCTGTAACCGGGAGCAAAATTCCCTCGCTGATTGTGTGGAGCAGGAGGCTCGCTCCATCAGGTGCATAAATGTCCTGCGAGGTATATAGCTGCTTGGTGCCGTCTAATACTCCCTCTAGTCGCCACGAAGTCCAGATGAACTCAAAAGCATCGGGAAAGTAAGATGGAATTATTAGCGCGGGAAAGAGAGTAAGAAGCGGTGTGAAAAAAAAGATTGAGATGGCCCAGATAACAGCGAGGGCGCATGGCCACGACCAATCGATGCCTCCTCGTCGAATCTGCGAGTTCACGATTTGGTCCTTTTCCCTTTGCTACGTCCCTTCCCTGTTGCTGCTGTGTTCGTGGTCTAGTCTTGGCCGATACAGACGCAGCGGAGTCTCTTAAATCTGCCACGGGCTTCCACCAGGGTCAAGTTGCCTAACCCAGCAATATCGGCGCTCCCGTACACTTCAGCCTACCAGATTATATTAATGTTTCTCATTAGTGCACGGCTAGCCGTTTACGTTGTGTCGTAATCGTGATTCATTATCCTGAGCACTATTGCGCCGGCTTTGTCGAGGGAGCAAGCAACCGAGGTCAGCGATACAAGCAACAAAGGATATGAGCGAGTTGTATTGAGGTGAATCTTTACAGAGTTATACATAGGTCGGGAATTTCGCTTTACGCCGTGGGCATTATACTGCTTGGTGCAATCGTTAATTGTGGATTCGTTTATAATTCCGGGAGTTCGCTAGCCGTTTATAACTTGCGAATAGATGCCGACACCTATATTCCTCTGGCGCGCACGATCCTCTCGGACGGAATACGCGCCGTTCCTATCTCACAACCTCCCGGGTTCATCATGTACCTAGCCTCGCTACAGTATCTGACTGAGGACTACGTGCGCGTAGCGAAATACCTCAACGTCGCGTTGCTGAGCTTCACAGCAGCATTAGTGTATGGATGCACTCGGCGCGCTCTCGGGAACACTGAATCATTTATCGCTCTAGCTTTTGTAATGTTCTCTCCGATGTTTCAAGCCTACACCGCGACACTGCAGTACGAGGTACTGGCCACATTCCTGAGCTTATCTTGTTTTGTTTCCGTCATGCATGTCTTACGAACTGGGGAATCGAGTCTGGCAATCGTGGCAGGACTTCTCGCAGCGGTCTCTACCCTGGTTCGTGAAACCGGGATGGTTCTGCTTATACCGTATGCAGCCTGTCTCCGAGTTCATCCAAAAGCATGCAGGAATTTTGCAGCGGCTGCTCTGATTCCAATCGCTAGTTGGATTCTCATTCAGCACCATAATCATGGGGTGTGGGTTCCTATCTCCTCGAAGGGAGGAATCAACCTTGAAATCGGATTTAATCCAAATGCTACGGGCACCTACCACGGCACGATGGCAGAGCCAGTCGACCCAAGGGGAATAGCCTTTATTCTTCAATTTCCAAGCACAGCGCTTGAATTAGTGGCGAAAAAATTCCTAATTCTTTGGGGTTTTGTGAATGACGGGTGGAACGTTCCGCGACGTGTCTCACTGTGGCTACATCAGGTCTCGTTTGGTTTCTTTAGCTACGGATCGGTGGTTGGCTTCACTCGGTGGTGTGTGTCTCTTCTTTGTTTTGCTGGCATCGCACTTGCATTTCGCCGAAAGCAGCCTCCGCCGGAGTTAGTGGTAGCCGCAGCAATTATTGCAATAACTACGGCGATTCACCTGGCTTTTATCTCCTCAGCGAGGTTTTTGATTCCAGTGCTTCCGTTCGTCTATATGTTTGCTTCGATACCGGTGCGCGGAATCCTCTCATCACGGTGGTCTTGGATTCCGTGTTTTATGGTGCTTTTACTGGGAGTGATGATCGCTACGAAGCCCTCTGCTGGTTTGACCTATACGCTTGAGGCTGAGAACACCGATGGAATTAATGTAGTGAATCGCTCATGCGCAGATTGTTCCGGTGCGGCGTGGCGAGTAGCTTCACCCGTCGACACGCCGAGGCTTATTAGTTTAATAAATGATCAATATCTTCCTCGTGGAGAATTCGAGCTGCGGATCAAGGGGAGCCCCTCATCGCTGCAAGAGCCGCTAACAGTTATAGGATACGGTTTCCGCCGTCAAATTGTTTTTAAGACACAGGCGGCTGTGGTTTCAGCCACTCCTGACGTTTCGTCAGCTACGTTTCTGCTCACAGAGCCGATGTCAATTGCGATTGCGCTGCGCGCGGCCGCGGCTCGCAGCTATGAAATCGATCTGATTAGTTTAGCCCAAAAAATCCCTTCATAGTCAGGGCACGATCAGTCTCTACAGGTGATGGTGAGAGCTGCCCCTCAGCATTACACACAAAGCGAGGGTCCCAGATCTGCGCCTCGCCGAAAGCGTGAATTGTATAGCCGGCATGCGCTACGTCCCTATAAAAATCCTCGACAGTAAATATTGGCTTCCGAAGCCTTCGATTCCTGAGGCGCTTGCGCCTCCAGCGAGCGAGGATCCGGTTACGCGCCTGTATCGAGCTAGCTGAGTCATCAGTTTCGAGCGCCGTTAGGAGACCATTCATAAAGGCTCCTCCTTCAGGGGCACAGCCTGATACCGCTGCCTCAGCAACAACAACTTTTGGCGGGTAGGCTGACGCAGGAAGCTGCTTACTTTCCACTAAATTCCAGCTCTTCATGAAAAAGCTACCAACTCGCCTTCGTATTGACGCCAGAATAGTCACATCCGAGGGACGCGATCTTGAGAAAGGCGCGCTTACATCACCCTGGCCCTGGTATTTTGACCAAATATAGGGGTTATACGCATAGCTCACATTAGGGTCTGCAACTACCCGAAGAGCCTTTAGCTTGCTGGGATCCCCATATATCGCAGCCACGATAATCGGTACGGTCGGATGAGTCTCACGGATCGCTGCTATCGTGTCTATCGCAAGCGTCTCCCAGGATCGAGCCCCTGCGGCTAGAGCGCCTTTACGCTGTGCTGGTTCGTTTGACAGGTCGAATGCCTCGATTGAGGGTGAGGATCCGTAACGCTGAACGATTGTACGCCACATCGCTATGAACTCCTCCTGTAATGCCGGACGTGAAAACATGAGGAAGTGAGATGGTGCCTCTCTAAGCTCAAATCCGCCTGGGGGCGATGAGAGGCAGAAGATCATCTTTAAGCCACGTGCTTGAAGTAGAGGCAGCTTCTGGTCGAGGATAGTAAACTGCTTCTCCATGAGGGCCTCGTAATCGGCACCAACAACACCGTCCATACTGCTGTTATCTCCGATCTGAACCCGGATGATGTTCAACTTCCAGTTATCGACCCAGTCGTTGACAGCGTCGGAAGTAATCGCATTTAGGGGCACCTGAAAGCCACGCTGAGTTGGGGCCGCATGGGCAGACTTAACCATGATAGGGTGGAGCGTAACAGCGATAAGGAGGCAAGCGAATGCTCGTTTCATCGAATAAAACCTAATAAAATCTTAATATATAACGTTTTCCCAAAAGTCCGTAACGAAATCCCAGCTTTTAGAAACCGCTATTGATTCGCTGATGCAAATCAAAACAATAACCTATAGTGATCTACAGCAAAAGCTTTGCCAGTTTCGTTGGCACGGAATTCTGCACATCACTAAAACCGTACAACAGCAGTACCTGAGCATTGATGAGATACACAGATACCAGCCTCCATCGTACAGGAAGCTAGCCCCGAGGGGAAGTTTTTAGTAAGCCCGAACATTTCGCCAAAGTGCACGATTCGGGATAGCAAGTGCTCGAAGGTGCTCGCAAATTCCGAAGCGTGGTGTAGGGATTTGGAGCCTACAATCACTACGACTGAACGAAACGCTGATCCTTTATCTCCGAGTAGCGCACGACCTGGACCACGGGCTGGCGCAGAGACCCTAGCAGGGTAATGAAAAATGATTTCCTGTTGCGCATTTCGATAGTTTGTCTGCAACGTCGCTGGAAGCACCGAAAAAATCCTCAACGTATCGCAGAGGATACGTCTGCGGTTTTTTCGTCATCTCCGCCTCGTTTCGTCAAAACTCTCAAAATGCTCACGACGGAAACCTTTTTCACCACCCTGCTAAGACGCGCGTTGTGCGGCTGCTATCCTGCGAGCAGCTTTTCAATTTCTTGTAAATCGACCGGTTTGATAAGATGCGCATCACACCCAGCTTCTGCGCTCAATTTCTTGTCGTTATCAGAGCCCCAACCAGTGACTGCGAAGATTCGAGGAGCTACTCCAGTAGGCATCGCTCGTATAAATCGCGCAACCTCATATCCGTTCATTCCAGGAAGACCGATATCGAGAAAAATCACCTGTGGCATCTCCGAATGAGCATACTCAAGCGCCTCGAGCCCCGTATGAGCGATTCGCACCTGATGCCCTAGCATTTCAAGGTATAACTGCAGACTCGTTGCTCCATCTACATTATCATCAACAACGAGGATCCTCTTCATGGATTGCTCCTTACATGTTCGCTGCTACCTGACCTGCCGTGTCATCGGTTCTGATCGATTGCGCAAAAGAAGCCTTACGCGGGATCTTAACGGTAAACGTACTACCTAAGCCTAATCCAGCGCTCTCCGCATAAACCTCCCCCCCATGCATCTGCACGAGTTTCCGGACGAGAGCGAGGCCAATACCCAATCCGCCCTGCGTTCGATCCAGGGGTGAAACTATCTGACTAAACATCTCAAAGATCTCTGAGAGTTTCTCGGCCGGAATCCCCATTCCACTATCGATTACTCGGATTACAACCTGATCATCATCAGCACTCGTCGCTAGGGTGATTTTTCCTCCAACAGGGGTGTACTTCGCAGCATTAATAAGCAAATTAGAGACTACCTGTGATAGTCGTGCCGCATCCACCGAAAGCGTAACATCTTCTTGAGGCAGTTCGACCGAAAGAGTGTGCTGCACCGCATCGAGAGCCGGGCGACTATGCTCAAGCGCTGATTCGATAATACTGCGCAGCGTGACCTGCTGAAGACGAAGCTTGAGCCTCCCAAGGCTTATTCGAGATACATCAAGCAGGTCGTCAATCAAACGTACCATATGCTTTAGCTGTCGATTCATCATCTCACGAGTCTGAACCGCTGACTGCGTAGCTGGATCGCGTCTCAGTATTTCCAGGCCTGTTCTGAGCGGCGCTAGCGGATTACGAAGCTCATGCGCCAAGGTCGCTATGAATTCATCTTTTCTCTTCGCCTCCGAATTTAACTTTTCCCGTATCATTCTTTGCTCGTGAATATCGGCATGAATTCCAACGGCGCGAATCGCTCTGCCATCGGCATCTCTCTCCACCACGCGCCCCCGGTCTAATATCCAAATCCATTGTCCCGACTTAGTTCGCAGGCGATGCTCAACCTCGTATACAGCACTCTGCCCGGCCAGATGTTTCGACAGCCTACGCTCAACTTCAGCCTTGTCATCGGGATGAATTAATGTCTCCCACGATCGAACGTGCGGTTCGACTTCCTCAGCCGAGTACCCGAGCATTGAGGCCCAATTACCCCCGAATTGCACCGCGCCGGTGACTATATTCCAATCCCAAAATCCAAGATTGCCGCCCTCGAGCGCCAATTTCAGTCGCTCCTGGTCACGTCGGCCCTGATCTTCTATTCTTTTGCGTTCTGTTACGTCGATAGCAACACCGACCACACGGGTCGCTATGCCATCCTCGCTGTATGATAACTCTCCTTGGTCAGAGGTCCAGCGCACCTCGCCACTAGAATGAACTATGCGGTATTCGTGGTTAAAATGCTTCTGCCCCGTTGCCATAAGGCGCGCGAGGTGATCCGTCACGGCGGCTCTGTCGTCCGGATACACGCGCTTACGCCAGCCCTCGTAATTCCCCTCGAATGTACCAGGGGCTACTCCGTAGGATTCCTCAAGCTGTGGCGTCCACACTACTCGGCCGGTCTGTGGATTCCAATCAAATACCCCTATCTTACCAGCTCGCTCCGCGTATTGGAGCCTTTCAGTAGTGGAGGTAAGGCGATCGAGAAAGGCTTTGCGCTCAATCACCGTGGTGGCAAGCCTAACGAGCACATCAAGATGATCACGTTCTCGTTGAATCGGATTTAGTCTGATGGTTGGATGATGAATTACGCTCACGCCCCACACTTCTCCATCGGATAAAACGATCGGTTTCATCCAGCATGAGCGCATACCTACCTTGCGGGCACGCTCCAAAAACCCGACATCACTTCGTCTCTCTAGATCCGGAATGAGGAGCTCGGTGCGAGTAGTTATTACATCGGTGATCGGCGCAAGCTCGGTCGGAGTCATAGCCGGAGTGAAGATAGATTCAGTAATCGAACTTGCCTCCTGGGTCACAGGGGTGACCAGTCTTGCTCCCTCATGATCACGCAGGATATAGCTGATAGCTCCGGGGAAGATCTTCTGAATGGAATCGGTCAATATGTTAAGCACCACTTCAAGTGGTTTTTGGAGGGTCACCATATCGAGAATTACTCGATGCGCGCGGTGCTCCTCCATTGCTCGCTGGTCTTCGCTGATATCCTTGCTTACAACATTGACTCCCATAATTTCCCCATTCCCATTAATGAGAGGGTAAAAATTGGTGCGCCACGTCCCAATCGATCCTGGGTTCACCGGGCATTCACCCGACACGTCCACGTTTAAAACTGGGCTCCTCGTCTGAATCGAGTCAGCGAGATGCCGTTCAAATCCGTCTGCGACCGTTGGAAGCACCTCGTGCACTTTCCTTCCGATGAAATCCGCGCACGGTCGTCCGAAATACTCGGCCATAACATTGTTGACGCGGACCCACCTGCGCTCACCATCAATCACACCCAAACCAACGGGAGCGTAGGCATAAACCGACTCAAGCTCCTGAAGCTGATTTTTCCAGGCCATCGTTGTGCTCTGCAGCTCAGCCTCGACTTCCTTTAGGCGGGTTATGTCTATGGCAACGCCAGGAAACCGAATCGGCTTCCCCTCTGAGTTGCTAATCACTCGTCCAGTGGCTGATACCCAATGCACTTTTCCGTTTGGGTCCAGTACTCTATATTGTTCGTGATAGACGAGCCGGTTTTCAAGCGTGGTATTTAAAGCTTTGCGCACTCGCTCGCGATCCTCAGGATGTATATGCTCAAGAAACTTATGCGCCGGGGCCCCCCGCAGGTACTCCGAAGGCACGCCATAGAGTTGCACCAATATCGAATCGCCAAACACGATATCTCGTTGAATGTCCCAATCCCATGTTCCTAATGAGCCCGCTTCGAGGGCAGCAGCAAGCCGCTCCCGTGACTCGATATGAGCGATCTCGTTGGCTTTGGCTAAGGTTATATCTTCTACGAGATATGTGAACTGAACAGGGTCGGAGTCTGTCCGTTGTTCCGGGGCTACCGTCGCCGTATACCAACTGTGTTGTGTGCCCTGGACCATCCCATATTCAAACTGCACGGGAGCCTTGCGGGCTTTGCTCTCGATGCAATATTCCCTAAACACCTCATCGACTAAACGCGGCTCAGCGGTTATCAGCTCGCTGTCGCATGTAACTTTAGGCTGCAGTGCAAAGAATCGACTCGCCGCTGGGTTATCAAATATGTGTTTGATGCTGCTCTCCGTTAGCTCAATAATCCCGATCAGAGCTGAGGTTAGATTAATGAACTCGGTCAACTCTCGAGACACATTATCAGCGCCACTTCCCACGAGAAATCCTCCCGAGCGAGGTTCACCTGAGAGCTTGTGCAACATCAAACTAATGCCCACCACGATGAGCGCTATAATCAGGGAAGATAGGATGGGTAGCCGTACCGATGGAGCAATATCAGCATACATCACGAGCAGGGCACAGACTCCGGATACTAGAGATAGAATGAGTGTCACCACCGTTATTCTTGAAATGGCTGACACTCTTTGATGCAATCCCTCCGATATATCTGCAGCTCGCTTCACGCCGACCTCCGAAAATTACGCTCGACTGGCCAACGCCATGAGAGTCGTTGGGGTGTCCGACGAGCCAAGAGCGCAGCAACTCTCCAGGCTAGGCGCGGAAAATGCAATAATATTAGTTTGCCCGTAACACTAGGGCATGAGGATTATCATACTGACCTGAGTGTGTAATGGGGCCGTGATTGCCGTTCTTTGGCTTCCAGCGCAAGCGAATATATCGGCAACGGTAGAGCTTCGATAGCCCGAGCACGACGATGCTGTGGTGAGGTCGCATAAGATCACTCCTCACCTTCGCGTAGTTTGGGCGCTCCCGGGGCCGGCGCAAACTGTAGGCGATGAGGGAACAGTCCATAGATGGCTCGTCTCCAGCTATTTTCAGGGCGAGCATAGTGAGCTTTGTGGAAAATTGCAGCTGGACTCCAGAAGACTAAAAACGGAATCTTTTTTCAGCACCTAGCTAGTGATATCGAGAAATACGATACGTTGTTCCAATCAGACCGATATGCGAAACATCAATACAACCACCTCTATTACTTCTGGTGTGTCGCCTATCTTGGCTCCGTGTCGAAAGCGGGGGCGGAGCTAGGGCTTGCGAAGTCTACCGTAAGTGCGCAACTTAAATCTCTTGAAACAGATATCGGAGAGCGCCTCTACGAGCGGCGGGGGCGCTCACCATACCTCACTCAAGCTGGAGCGGTCGTCTTTCGATATGCGCGACAGATGTTTGAGCTTGGGGGAGAGATGTGTCAGTTCCTTGAGGGTCAGGCCCTCGGGAACACTCAACGATTGCGTCTAGGGGTCGTGGATACCCTACCAAAAGTTCTCGTGTATAAATTATTAAAGCCCATGCTTAGTGCAAAAGAGCAGCTTCAATTGTACATAATCGCTGACAAGGCGGAGCGGCTCTTGGCGGATCTTAGCATTCACGCAGTCGATGCAGTTCTGTCGGACTGCCCGATCCCTCCCTCGATAGATGTACGCGCATACAATCACCTGCTTGAAGAAAGCGGCATCTCGTTTGTGGTTGCGCGGAAACGAATCAGCCGGCCGAAAAAGTCACTTCTCGAAATGCTTACATCAACTCCCGCACTCCTTCCCTCTCCAGCATCCGCTCTTCGAGCTCACCTTGACGCATGGTTCGCGCGAAACAGCATCTCTCCTCATATCGGAGCTGAGTTTCAGGACAGCGCCTTGATGAAGTTATTTGGCATGCATGGACACGGCATTTTCCCGATTCCAACTCTCGTTGAGAACGAGGTATGCAGGGAGTATCACTGCGCCACAGTCGGACGAATCGATGAGCCGATTGCGAAGATATATCTTATAACAACTGAGCGCCGCGTTCGGAGCCGCGCGCTGTCGCGAGTGACGCACCTCTCGTACCGGCTCTACGAGAGCTCTTTTCCCTGAGGTGGTAGCTCGCTCCTACTTTTCAATAAGCTCGATATTCTCGCCATGAAAAATGCTTGGGCTAGTTCGCCAACCGGACCCCGCGGCCACCATAATCGTCAAAACGCACCGCATCTGCGTCCGCGCCTGCTGCGCTACCACGACTCGAGAGTTGAATTGCTACAGGCATACTATTCCAACCACCGCCCCGA
>Ga0214923_10001299_pt1 | contig 35744 bp, 35 predicted proteins | sample LL1510_MetaG_FD_177993 | JGI IMG/M metagenome (GOLD analysis project Ga0214923, IMG submission 177993) | Freshwater microbial communities from Lake Lanier, Atlanta, Georgia, United States - LL-1510 | ecosystem: Environmental > Aquatic > Freshwater > Lake | place: USA: Georgia | collected...
TTCTTGCAAAGAAGGCTTTGACTTAAGCCCCTTCTCGACAGCCTTCTTTGCAAGAAGCGCGGCACCAATCATTACCGATGGATTCGAAGTATTGGTACATGAAGTAATTGAAGCGATAACCACGTCGCCATTCTTGATTGTGGTTTCAGAAGCGCCAACCTTTATCTCGATTGGATTAGCACTTGAATTACCGGTTAAATAACTAGGCAATGACTTTGCGAGCGCTGACTTAGAATCACGTAGCGCAATGCGATCTTGCGGACGCTTAGGGCCAGCAATTGAAGGCACGATGGTTGAGAGATCAAGTTCGAGATGCTCTGAGAAACGAGGAGCAGCTGATGGGTCATGCCACAGTCCTTGTTTCTTTGCATAACTTTCAACCAACGCAATTTGATCGTCCTTGCGACCAGTCAACCGAAGATACTTAAGAGTTTCCTCATCAATTGGAAAGATGGCAACTGTTGAACCATATTCTGGGCTCATATTTCCGATAGTTGCTCTGTTTGCCATCGGAACCGAAACAACGCCAGGACCATAAAACTCTACGAACTTGCCAACTACCCCGTGCTTACGCAACATCTCGGTAATTGTTAGCGCTAAATCGGTAGCAGTTGTACCTACAGGTAAAGAACCATTTAACTTAAAGCCAACAACTCGTGGAATTAACATCGATACTGGTTGACCAAGCAGAGCTGCTTCGGCCTCAATGCCGCCAACGCCCCAGCCGAGTACGCCCAGACCGTTAACCATCGTGGTGTGTGAGTCAGTACCAACTACGGTATCTGGATACGCGCGAAGTTCGCCATCTACTTGACGAGTCATAACAACGCGAGCCAAATATTCAATGTTAACTTGGTGCACAATTCCAGTTCCGGGTGGAACTACCTTAAATTCATCAAAGGCGCCTTGCCCCCAGCGCAAGAATCGATAGCGTTCTTGGTTGCGCTGATATTCGATATCAGTGTTTTGCTCAAAAGAATCTCTAGTTCCGAAGCGATCAGCAATTACTGAGTGATCAATGACTAACTCGGCAGGTGCAAGCGGATTAACTTTCGCTGGATCACCTCCAAGTTCGACAATAGCCTCGCGCATGGTTGCTAAATCCACGATGCAAGGAACGCCGGTGAAGTCCTGCATAACGACACGTGCTGGAGTGAACTGAATTTCGGTATCTGGCTCAACTGAAGGATCCCAGTTAGCAAGTGACTTGATCTGTTCAGCGGTGATATTGGCGCCATCCTCAGTGCGCAATAGATTCTCAAGCAATACCTTCAAGCTAAAGGGCAGAGATGCTGCCTCAGGCAACTTCGTAATGTCGAAGATCTGATAGCTCTGACCAGCAACATCGAGTGAAGTTTGGGCCTGGAAGGAATTCTTGCTCACTTGCGCCTCCTAAGAAAGTATCTTGACATCGAGATACTTTCTTAATCTATCGTAAAGTTGGTAAATAGCGCAACCATTTCGATGTGTTGAGTCATCGGAAAGAGATCAAAGGCACGCACACTTGTAAGTTGCCAACCTAAGTCCTTAGCGAAAGCAGAATCGCGAGCAAGAGCAGCGGGATCACAAGCGACATAAACGATGCGCTTTGGTTTTAGCTCAGAGATCTGTCGCAGAACTAACTGCCCGGCCCCATCACGTGGTGGATCGAGGATTACTACATCTGCTGATCTGATTCGCGGCATAATTTTTGAAACATCACCAAGATAGATATTTACATTGCCTTTATTTGAAAAATTATTTTTCGCATCTGCAATGGCACTTGAGCTAGCTTCTACTAAATCAACCCTGCCGGTACTTCCGACAGCAGTGAGAGCAGCTGCGGTAAATAACCCAACTCCCCCGTAAAGATCTAGTACCTGATCGCCAATTTTCAATTCGGCATATTCCATCACGGCATCTGTTAACACAGTTGGTGCCATCTTATGGCTCTGCCAAAATGATGAGTGACTTACCTTTAACCAACTATCGCCAACTTTTTCACTCAGAGATTCCGGTCCCTCGATAAGATCAAGATTAGCGACTATTCGATCGCCTATATTATTTGCGCTAATTTCAACTTTAGAATTGGGTTGCCAAGTGCGAGAAGTTACTTGCGAAATTTGTAACTCCGGAACACATGTTAAGCAATCATCAATTTGAATTGAGTTGTGGCTACGAGACCCGAAAAATCCAGCTCGGCCCGAACTATCTACATTCAAAATTGCTCTGGTTCGCCAACCTAAAGGTTCGCCTACTTCCTCAACTTCAACTTTTAATTCACATTTGGCAATTCGCGCAAATTGTTCGGCAATAACTTCACTTTTTAACTGGCGCTGCCGCTTCGCGCTAATATGCTGGAAATCGCAACCTCCACAGCCCAGACGATGGGCATACTTACATGGAGCTTCTACGCGATCAGCCGAAGGTTGCAAGACTTCAACTACATCCCCACGGTTAAATGACTTACCGGTGCTGGTTACCTCAACAACGACCTCTTCACCCGGAATGCCATGGCGAATAAAGAAGACAGCGCCTTCATGGCGAGCGATGAAGTGGCCACCATGGGCAACTTTCTCAATCTTGGTCGTGAACTTTTCGCCCACTCGGAAAGCCCGCTTTTCGATCGAAGTACGCTCAGTTTCCATAATTGCTAAGCCTAAGGGTGGTAGGTTGATCCTTGTGCACGTAGTAATTATGGGTTGCGGTCGAGTCGGATCTTCCTTAGCAACTGAACTTGAAGCAGCTGGCCATTCCGTGGCGGTAATCGACCAATCACGTGAAGCATTTCGTCGATTAGGTCCAGATTTCAATGGTCGCACCGTAACTGGCGTTGGTTTCGATCGCGACACTTTGATTGAAGCAGGAATCGAAACGGCATCAGCATTTGCAGCGGTAAGTAATGGAGATAACTCAAACATCATCGCCGCTCGTGTAGCTCGCGAAGTTTTCGGAGTCTCAAATGTAGTTGCTCGTATTTACGACACTGGGCGGGCCGAGATTTACCAACGTCTAGGTATTCCGACTGTTGCAACTGTGCTTTGGGCAACTGATCAAATATCTCGTCGTCTGGTTCCGGAAGGAACTCGTTCCGAATGGCGCGATGCCACCGGCACAATCAGTCTAAGTGAAGTACATCCGGCTGCTGATTGGTATGGATCCCCAGTTCTTAGAATTGAGAATGTTACTAAAGCGCGAGTTGCCTTCATTACTCGCTTGGGCGAAGGTCTGATTCCAGACGAGCACACCGTTTTGCAAGAAGGCGATTTGGTTCATGTGATTGTTGAAGAAGGCAAACTCGCTGAGGTCGAAGCAGCCATGGCTAAATCCCCCGAGGAGTCATAACGTGAGAATTGCAATCGCTGGAGCAGGCAATGTGGGTCGCGCTATTGCCCGCGAACTTCTAGATAACGGACATCAAGTACTTTTGATTGACCGTGACCCTAAATCACTCAAGATGGATAGCGTGCCAGATGCGGAATGGCTACTTGCCGATGCCTGCGAAATTACCTCACTTGATAAAGCCAAGTTAGATTCTTGTCAGGTGCTAGTTGCGGCAACTGGTGATGACAAAGTGAATTTAGTTGCCTCGCTTCTCGGAAAGACTGAGTATGGCGTTCCTCGAGTAGTTGCCCGAATCAATCACCCAAAGAATGAGTGGATGTTTGATTCATCTTGGGGAGTAGATGTTGCGGTTTCCACACCAAGAATCATCTCGGCTCTCGTTGAGGAAGCGGTAAGTGTTGGCGACGTCGTTCGCTTATTCTCATTCCAAAGGGGTCAAGCCAACTTAGTCGAACTAACCTTGCCAGATAACTCATCATGCCTAGGTCGCACGGTTGAAGAAATCACCTTGCCCGAGAATTCCGCTCTCGCTGCGATTATGCGCGATGGTCGAGTTTTAATACCTAAGGCTCATGAAGTTTTCACAGCTGGCGATGAATTGCTATTCGTGGCAACTGCCGAAGCCGAGGATCTACTGAAGCAATGCTTTATTGCAAATTAACCGATTAATTAAATAGATAAGTAAAAATTAAAATTGAGGTTTTTCAGGTGCAATTGCTGCTGGTACATTCTTAATAATTAACCAAGATCCCCAAGCCACTGCAGCAAAGAGTGGATAACCCATTACTAATCGAGCCGTACCAAGAGCCGTTAAATTGCCACTCTTATATAGCGGATATTGCACAATTAAACGAGAACCAAATAAACCAACCCACAACCAACTAGCTCTGATGTAGGCCCGCTTGCGTTCGGGTACTTTTCGCCAATGTAAGTTCTCGCCCAGGATAGGACCAAGTATCAGACCCAGAATCGGGAAGCCAATTAAATTAGCGACCAGATATACCGAACCATAAACAATATTTATGATCAAACCTGGCAAGTAATAATCCACGGCAGAGCCAGTTTTTCGGGCTAAAAGGGCGCAGAAGACCACCCCGATCAAGCCGGAGATCACATGCTGCAATGTATCTCTCTTGGCCAATCGCAGGATTGCCAGAATTAGCGCGGTAACAATGGCGGCTGTTGCAGCGGTTTGCAATTCATGTTTAATATTAAAAGCGATCAAAAAGATAAGCGCAGGTAAACCTGAATCTAAGATACCTTTTTTACCACCTAGTGCATCAATAACTTTTTTCTGCTCGCTCATTTTTATGCCCGCCCCGTCGAACCAAAGCCAGCATCAGCGCGACCTGACCCCGGCAATTCCTCAACTTCAACAAAGTTGGCATGTTCTACTTTTTGAAATACTAATTGCGCAATGCGATCACCACGTTTAAAAGAAATACTTTCGCGCGGATCGAGATTAATCAAAATTACTTGTAGTTCACCGCGGAAGCCAGCATCAATCGTGCCCGGCGTATTAACCATTGATACGCCATGTTTGATCGCTAGGCCGGAACGTGGATGAGCAAAAGCGGCATAGCCATTTGGTAGCGCGATCGCGATTCCGGTTGGCGCAAGAGCCCGCTCTCCTGGTTCAAGCGTAAGGTCAATTCGGGTGACTATATCTGCGCCCGCATCGCCGCCTTTGGAATATTTCGGAAGCGGAACATCTGGATCAAGGCGTTTGATTAAAACTTGCAGATCGCTCATGGATTAATCTCAAACTCTGGATCTACAAATGCCAATAACTCAGGGTTCTTGGCTACTTCCTTTAAGAAACCTTCAGGGGCTTTAGTCAAAAAGTGCGACATCGGAACTATCACATAGAGCGCTGCGGCGTGAACGGCGATCTCGCCATCAGGTGAACCTAAGCGACCAACCGCCGCGGAATAAACTTTGCGATTTACTTGGCCAGTGATTTCGGCATTGATATAAAGAGTTGTACCAAGCGGAACCGGTCGAATGAAATCTGTCTCCAAGCGAGCGGTAACTGCAGGTGAGCGAAGAAGCCACATAAGTTTTCCCAGCGCTTCATCAAATGCTAGTGAGAGCAGGCCGCCGTGAGCTAAACCAGGTGCACCTTGATGATTTTCAGTGACGGTAAATTCAGCGGTAATTGTGGCGCCTTCACCGACATGCGCTACTAAATGTAAGCCAGTGGGATGAAGTTCGCCACAACCAAAGCAGTGACCGTAGTGCGAAGGAATTTTGGCACCGGTTTCAGGAGAGAGCGGATGGCGTTTCGGAATTATTGCGCCTTCTGGCGGAGTTGTACTGGCAACGCGACTCATGCCACAAGGCTACTTTATTTGTTTCACGATAGCGTGGTCTTATGAGATTTAGAGAAGTGATTCGTGCGCCATTTTGGCTACTTGCCTTTATCTACTTCCTCTTACTCTCTTTTGTGGTCGCAGTTTGGGCGGCCGCAGGAAATAAAACAGCTCTGCTTACTTGGTTGGTAAGCACTATTTTAATTTTGCTAATTGGCGCAAAGAGTTCATTGGTAATTGAAGTAGACGAGAAGGAGTTGCGCGCAGGCCCGGCACACATCGAGTTGAAGTACGTGGGCCAGGTAACTGTTCTAGATGGCAAGGAGATGGGCCGACTTCGCACTCGCGATGCCGACCCAGCCTCATTTTTGATCTTTAGATTTTGGCGATCTACCGGAGTTAAAATTGAAATTAACGATCCTCGAGATCCAACACCATATTGGTTAGTTACTTGCAAGCGAGGCTCGGAGTTAGTTCAAGCACTGAATAATTAGGTAAGAAAGAGTTAAGCGCATTCCTTACAGACTGCAGTTACACCTTCACCTTTAGCGAGCTGAGTGCTGTGATGTACTAAGAAGCAGCGTGAGCAGGTAAATTCATCAGTTTGCTTTGGAACTACCCGAACTGCAAGTTCTTCGCCCGATAGATCTGCACCAGGAAGTTCAAGATTTTCGGCTGCCTCAGCCTCATCGACATCAATCTGCCCGGATTGAGCATCGACCCGTTGTGCCTTTAACTCTTCAAGCGATTCTTCATGTAACTCTTCATCGGTTTTTCTGGGGGTGTCATAATCGGTTGCCATTGCTCTCACCTACTTCCCAACTAGTTCGGCCAGTTCAGCTGGCGATCGGCGCTAGAAATACCTAGCGGGCGCATAGTGGCGCATTATTGCCTGATTTCACTAATTGAACACTCGGCGTGTCGCAAATATTCCAATCACATATGCCCAACTCAGAAGAGGCAGGTTCACGGTTAACGAAGAATTTCTTCAATCTCTTTGGCTAATCCACCATCAACCCGAGCACGTAGTGAGGTTCCTTCCGGCAAATACTCTTCGCAAATAATCTCGCCCCGTTGATGAATGGCGCTGACTAAATCACCACGGTTATATGGAATCACCGCATTGATTTCAATTTTAGGTCTAGGTAGCGAACTTTCAATCGCATGGACCAATCCTTCAATTCCAAAACCGGTGCGAACCGAGAAAGCAAAACTATTGGCTTCGGTGCGAAGAATCTGCAAGACCATTTCGGGATCGGCTACATCCACTTTATTGATAGCAATAATCTCAGGAATCTCGGCACCACCAATTTCAGTTATTACCTCACGCACTGCGCGGATCTGCTCAAACGGGTCAGAATGTGATCCATCGACAACATGGACAATCAAATCTGCCCCGGATACTTCTTCGAGGGTTGATTTAAAAGCATCGACTAGTTGATGAGGTAAATGCCGAACAAACCCAACGGTGTCTGAGAGGGTATAAATCCGACCATCTTCGGTCTGAGCTTTTCGAACTGTGGGATCAAGAGTTGCAAAGAGTGCGTTCTCAACTAAGACGCCAGCATTCGTCAATTTATTTAAGAGTGATGATTTGCCAGCGTTGGTGTAACCGGCGATAGCAACAGAGGGAATATTGTTCCGTCGACGTTCTTGTCTTTTAGTATCTCTAGATACCTTCATCTCAGCTATCTCGCGACGCAATTTTGCCATCTTGTCGCGAATTCGCCGACGATCGGTTTCGATTTTAGTTTCACCAGGGCCACGGCCTCCGATGCCAGCACCACCAGCAGCTCGGCCACCAACTTGACGCGAAAGCGATTCTCCCCAACCACGGAGTCGGGGCAGTAAATAAGAGATCTGCGCTAGTTCAACTTGCGCCTTGCCTTCTTTACTCTTTGCATGCTGTGCGAAAATATCTAGAATCAAAGCAGTCCGATCAATGACTTTGACTTTGATTTTTTCTTCAAGCTGGCGTAATTGCGACGGCGAAAGTTCGCCATCGCAAATAACAGTATCGGCACCTGTTGAAACTACTACTTGACGTAATTCCACAACTTTTCCAGAACCAATGTAAGTGGCTGGATCAGGTTTATCTCTACGTTGAATTAAACCTTCCATTACTTCAGAACCAGCGGTTTCCGCTAACGCTTTTAACTCAGCCAATGAGTTCTCGGCCATCTCGGCACTTCCTTCGGTCCAAACGCCGACAAGAACTACCTTCTCCAATTGAAGTTCACGGTATTCGGCTTCTGAAATATCTTGAAGTTGAGTAGAGAAACCTTTTACTCGACGTAGCGCATTTCGTTCGACTAAATCAGGTTGGCTGCTCTCGGCATAGTCATGGCTTTCAGCGGCATCAAAATCAGCTGCAACTCGAGCGCTTTCGGCAAGAAGCTCTTCGAAATCATCGGAGCTGTTTATTAGATCACTCACGATGAAACAATAGAGCAATCAGAACTAAACTTCCTACTCTGCGCCAGCAACCACGAGTCGAATACTTCCCCACTTCAACATCAAATGAGCGAGCTTAAACTTCTAAAGTAAATAACTACTAATATCGTGATCGGCAATCAAAAGTGCCGGCCCGGTAAGCGTTGCATTGTTATGGCCATCGATTTCAACTTCTAGCCGGCCACCGGGCGGATTAACAATCCACTTAGTCGGTAACTTTGCTTTTGAATGCAAGGTGGCAGCTAAGGCAACCGCGCAGACACCGGTTCCACAAGATTTAGTTTCGCCGCTACCTCGCTCAAATACTCGCATGCGCACCTCGCGTTCACCAGTTATCTCAACAAATTCGACATTTACTCCTTCAGGGTAACTATCTTTCGGACGCACAATTGGCGCTTCATGGAGAGGGCCAACTTCAGAAATATCATCGACAAAAACCACGGCATGTGGGTTTCCGGTACTTATGTGAAATCCATTCCAAATTTTTCCATTGACGGCGGCAGATATCTGTTCAGCTTCATCTGTTACTTGACCCATGTTGACCGAGATGTCGCCACTTGCAGGAACACGTAGGTGTTTAACGCCGTCACGAGTATCAATTGCAAAAATTCCTTCTGGCTGGTGTCCCCGTTCAACTAAATACTTCGCAGTTACTCGAATTCCATTTCCGCACATCTCCGCTAACGAACCATCGGCATTGCGATAGTCCATAAACCAGCGATCGTTCTTCTTGCCGATACGAATTAGGCCATCAGCGCCAATTCCACTCTGGCGATTGCATATTGCAGCAGTTTGAGCGGTAGTTATAGAGACTTTATTCTCGGGATCAAAGACTAAAACAAAATCGTTCTCGGTTCCGTGGCCGTAGGTAGCAATCATGATCGTCTCATCCTAATTCCTGCAGGATCAATTCCAAGCGAGGCTGAATCGGGGAAATCCATTTAATTCTGGCATCACGTGAAAACCAAGTTTCTTGTCTACGTGCGTATTGGCGAGTTGCTCGCTTGGTTTCTTCAATCGCTTGTTCGAGGGTTAGGTCACCGCGACGCATGGCAATCACTTGCGCATAGCCAAGGGCTAATTGCGCAGTACGAGCCTTTGTTATCCCTGCCTGAATGCACCGGTCTACTTCTTCCACTAAACCTGCTTCAAACATTCGATCCACTCGGGCGCTGATTCGCTCTGCCAACGCTTCACGATCCATGACTAAACCAAATTGTCTGGCCTCTGGATAAAGCTCAGAATCTGTTCGAGGCAAATTTGCCGTAAATGGTTTCCCGGTAATCTCAATTACTTCAAGTGCTCTGATAATTCGACGGGTGTTAGCACGATCTATTGCCAGCGCTGCAGCCGGATCTAATTTCGCTAGACGTTCAAAGAGAATGCTTGCGCCGAGTTCGTCAGCTTCATTCTCTAACGATTCGCGAATCGCTGGATTGGTATCTGGAAAATTCAACTCATCAAGAATTGCTTTGATGTAAAGGCCAGTGCCACCAACAACCACAACTGATTTTCCACGGCTTTGGATCTCTGCGATTTTTGTACGAGCTTGCGCCTGATACCAAGCGACATTGGCATCTTCTGTTACTTCGAGGACATCAAGTAGATGATGCGGAATGCCTCGACGTTCCTCTAACGTTAATTTGGCAGTGCCAATATCCATGCCTTGGTAGAGCTGCATGGAATCGGCATTAATAATTTCAGCATCGATTTTCTGAGCAACTGAAACTGCGAGATCACTTTTACCAGTTGCAGTTGCGCCACAAATGACGATTAACTTCATGAACGGATTACCGGCAGGCCCAACATTGTGCCGGTCTTCTCGCGCTTTGCTCGGCGCTCAACTTTTCCGCCGTTGCCGATTAAGTAATGAGAGGAACTTTCGGTGATATCTACTGTAATCAGATCACCCGGTAGTGGTTGCTCAACCAGTGAATTGAAGTGAACCAGTCGGAAATCTTCACTTCGACCAGTCATTCGATCATTCTCGCCATTTCGGCGACCTGAAACATCGGCGACTAGAACTTTCATAGTTCGCCCGATCGCTTCGGCATTAACAGAAGCGGAGATCGCCTCTTGATGTGAATGTAACCTCGTATATCGCTCTCCTACTACTTCAGCGGGAACTTGATTTGGCATTACTCCAGCTGGAGTTCCTGGTCGAATTGAATATTGATAAGTATAAGCCGCCGAAAATCTAGCTTGGGTGCACAGATCTAGAGTTGCCTGGAAATCTGCCTCGGTCTCGCCTGGGAAACCGACGATGATGTCCGTTGTGACTTGTGAATGTGGCATTGCCTGACGTACCCGCTCAAGAATTCCCATATAACGATCAACTCGATAAGAACGACGCATTTCTTGCAAAATTCGATTGGAACCTGATTGCAACGGCATGTGCAGATGGGGCATGACATTGGAAGTGCTAGCCATTGCATCGATAACATCATCGGTGAAATCGCGTGGATGTGGCGACATAAATCTAACTCGCTCGAGTCCGGGAATCTTGCCGCATTCCTTAAGCAAATTGGCAAAAGCACCACGATCGCCAAACTCGACACCATAAGCATTTACATTCTGGCCCAATAAGGTAATTTCGATAACTCCTTGGTCAACCAAGGTATTAATCTCGCGCAAGATATCGCTAGCTGGGCGATCCTTCTCGATTCCGCGCAGGGTTGGCACGATGCAGAAGGTGCAAGTGTTATTGCACCCAACCGAGATCGAAACCCAAGCCGAAAAATCGCTAAAACGTTTTGCTGGCAGCGTTGAGGGAAAGTGCTCTAGGGCTTCGAGAATTTCGATCTGTGCTTCTTCTTCTATGCGTGCCCGCTCAAGCAATACCGGCAATGAGCCAACATTGTGTGTACCAAAAACTACATCGACATAAGGAGCTTTCTTAAGGATAGTCGCTTGATCCTTTTGAGCCAAGCAGCCGCCAACAGCGATCTGCATTTCGGGATTTGCTTTCTTCACTGGAGCTAGAAAACTCAAATTTCCATAAAGTTTATTATCTGCATTTTCGCGAACCGCACAAGTATTAAAGACAACCAGGTCTGCTTGCTCGCCTGCTTCAACTGGCACATAACCATCAGCCTCAAGCAGGCCAGCAATTCGCTCAGAATCGTGCACATTCATCTGGCAGCCATAGGTCTCGACCAGATATGTACGCGTCATAAATAGAAGGATATCGTTAAGTTAGATAGCAAACACTTCGGTTGCAAGTGTTAGACGATCTACTACCAGAATCTGGTGATTTGATAATCGTTCCCAGCCATGCTGATTCCAACCACTGGAGGCAACTACGACATCAGTTTCGGTAATCTTGAAGTAAAGGTCATAATAGCCATCACTAGCCCAACTTGGTTTGCGTTCAGGATCGTGCTCGCAAATTGTTATAAATTTCGTATCTGTTAAAATCATGGCATTGATACTTGAGTAATCAATTTTACGCATTATGGAAAGTGCGCTCTTTATTCCTTCTATTAATCCAAATTTCTTGATTTCTGTTAAGAGAAAATAGAAATACTTTTCGCTATCAGTATCTCCCAATATAAATTGGCGAAATTGATCAGAGATGTACAGATTTAGTGCATCTACAGGATAAATGGCTCCATTATGAATAAAGGTGTAGCCATCATGCGTAAATGGATGAGAATTAGTGTCGCTAACTGGGATTCCGGCCGTTGCCCAGCGAAAGTGAAGAAGCGCTCCATCTGTACATGTATTCTCAATGACACTTATAAAATTCGAACTAGTTCGAGCTATTTCGGCCGCTTTATTCAGCTGAACACTCGTGGCTCGATGATCAAGAGCAGAAATGCCCCATCCATCGCAATGAATAGCCGATAATTCTATGAATTCGGACAAATTTCCACCAGCCGCGACAGCGAAGGTCTCAGGATGGCTAGACACGAAACCCATAAGTCGGCACATTTTGAGAGAAACCTCTTCCATTAAGAGCACACTTTGAAGTAGAAAGGTTACCTCGGTGAGGTTCATCGATCCAGCACCAACGACTTCGGGGCATGGTGCTCCAAGGTTAAAGCGGCTTTAGGAGGAAAGTAATTGGCTAATAATCTAGATGCAGATGCGGCGAAACTTGCCGAGCTTGGATACAAGCAAGAATTCGATCGAAAGTGGAGTGGGTTTCACAATTTTGCAATTTCTTTCTCAATCATCTCAATCCTTTCAGGGTGTTTTACAACATTTGCACAGGCTTGGAACAATGGCGGCCCGGTAGCAATTTCTGTCGGCTGGCCAATCATCGCAAGCTTGATCATGATAATAGGTTTAGTCATGGCTGAGTTGCTTTCTGCAATGCCAACAGCTGGAGGAATTTATTATTGGGCACTTAATTTAGGTCGTCCTGTTCATGGCTGGGTTACCGGTTGGCTAAATCTCATGGGCCTTGTTGCCGTTACCGCTGGCGTTGATTATGGATTTGCGAACTTTTTTGTGTACACCGCGAATTTATTCAACAACTCAATAGACCCAGGAAATTTAAAGTTGGTATTCGCAGTATTTGCAATAACTCTTCTAATTCACATAGCTATGAATATTTATGGTGCAAACATCATTCATCGCCTCCAGAGTATTAACGTCTGGTGGCATGTTGGAGGCGTTGCCGCCGTAATTCTGATTCTGATTATGGTTCCAGCAAAACATCAGAGCACCTCCTGGGTCTTTACGCACCAGATTAATAACAGTGGTTTTAGTAACTACTGGTTCTATGTATTGCCAGTCGGCTTCTTACTTACTCAATATACAATTACAGGTTTTGATGCCTCGGCTCACGTATCAGAAGAAACTGGCCAAGCTACGAAAACTGCTGCACAAGGTCTCTGGAAATCAATTGCCTACTCCGCAGTTGCTGGCTGGTTGATGCTTCTTGCATTTCTTTATGCCGCAACCGATGAAGCTGGGATCACCAAAGCAGGTGGCGCTTCACAGGCAATCTTTATTACTGCACTTTCTTTAGGTTGGGCGAAGATCATTTTGATCATCACCTGTGTTGGTCAGTTCTTTTGTGGCATGTCTTGCGTAACCGCTGGTTCTCGCATGCTTTTCGCCTTTTCTCGTGACCGTGCAGTTCCTGGTCATTCATCGTGGGTAAAGATGGATAAGAACCAAAACCCTTCAAATGCGGCATTTGCACTAGGAGCTGCTGCAATCATTATCGCGCTACCTGCAATCTGGTCTCCAGTTGCTTTCTTTGCCGTTACCTCAATGGCGGTTATTGGCTTATTCGGATCTTTCGCAATTCCAATTTGGCTCCGTTGGCGTAAAGGAGACGCTTTCAAGCAAGGTGATTGGAATCTCGGAGGTAAATGGAGATTGATGGCACCAGTTGCAGTGCTAGAGATAGTGATTGTTTCAGTCTACTTCTGTCTTCCAACTACTCCCGCTGGCGTGTGGTGGAGTGCAGATTTTAACTGGAAGTCCGCAAACTACACACCAGTTGCATTCACAGTCGTATTAGGTGGCGCAATGCTTTGGTGGATAGTCTCAGCTCGTAAGCACTTCAAAGGTGTTGTTCGCAACGTCTAATAAGTAATTCAATTAAATATAATTAACCCGCCTTGCTTAGATAAGGCGGGTTAATTACTGAATGGAGTGAAATGGCTGGTCGGGTAGATAATCGAATTGCAATTGTTACTGGTGCTGGTTCAGGAATAGGGCAAGCGAGTGCCATACGGTTGGCCGAAGAAGGTGCGACTGTCATCTGCGCGGACATAAATGCGAATTCTGCTAATGAAACTGCCAAAATGATACGTCAGTTGAATTTATTGGCTGAAGGATATGAAATCGACATAGCCGATAGCAACGCTTGTGACTTAATTGTTTCTCATTGCATTGATAAATTCGGCTCTGTTGATATTTTAATAAATAATGCTGGCGTTAATTTACCGGGGGTTTTTCATGAAGTTTCAGATGAAACTATTGACCGTACATTAAATGTAAACATTAAAGGCGCGATGTATTTAACTCGAGCTGTTATCCCTAATATGCTGAAGAACTCGCGTGGTTCAATTGTAAACATGTCTAGCGTGAATGGCTTAGTTTCCGAGCCTTACTTAAGTGTGTACTCTGCTTCAAAAGGTGCGATAGTTATGTTGACCCGAGGAATAGCTCTTGACTATGCCAAGACTGGAATACGTTGCAATGCCATTTGTCCGGGTTGGGTTGATACTCCAATTAATCACGCACATGCCCAAATGCTAGGTGGCTTAGATCATGTCTATAAAACCATTGAGTCTTTCCAGCCTATTGGCCGCCCTGGCACTAGCCGTGAAATTGCAAATTTGGTCTTATTTTTGGCGTCTGATGAAAGCTCATTTATGACTGGGTCGATAGTTTCGGCAGATGGTGGCATGACTGCTCAGTAACTGGAATAGTACGGATGTGAGTTCACTAAGTCTAGAAAGTCTAAAAGCCAAAATAACCGATGGCTCGATCGACACTGTAGTTGTGGCGATGACCGATATGCAAGGTCGACTAACTGGCAAAAGAATTCATGGTCAATATTTCTTGGATGAAGTTCTAAAGCACGGCACAGAGGGTTGTAACTATTTGCTGGCCGTAGATGTGGACATGAACACTGTTGATGGTTATGAAATGTCATCTTGGGAGCGGGGTTATAGCGATTTCGCACTAATTCCAGATCTAAGCACCCTTCGCTTAATTCCATGGCAACCGGGTGCAGCTCTAGTTTTGGCAGATGTTACTTGGCTAGATCACACTGATGTTGTCGCCTCTCCCCGTCAAGTACTTCGCAAGCAAATAGCTGAACTTGAAAAACATAATATGGTCGCAATGTGCGGAACTGAATTGGAATTTGTAGTTTATAAAGATAGTTACGAAGAAGCATGGAACAAAGGATATAAAGACCTAGTTCCAGTCAATCAATATAATGTTGATTATTCGATCCTAGGTGGATCTCGAATTGAACCTCTTCTACGAGATATCCGCATGGGTATGTCGGCTGCTGGAATGGAAGTTGAATCAGTAAAAGGTGAATGCAATTTTGGCCAACATGAAATTGCTTTTAGATACTCAGACGCACTCTCAAATTGCGACAATCATGTTGTCTATAAGAATGGCGCAAAAGAAATCGCAGATCAACAAGGTTATGCACTTACTTTCATGGCCAAGCCAAACGAAAAAGAAGGCAATTCTTCGCACATCCATCTCTCTTTCCGTGGCTTAAATGGTGAATTAGTTATGGCCGATGATTCGGATTTAGAACATGGAATGAGTGATGTCGGTCGTCAATTTGTCGCAGGACAACTTGCACATTTACGCGAACTCTCAATTCTCTTCGCGCCAAATATCAACTCATATAAGCGTTATGTGCCAGGCTCTTTTGCCCCGACCGCTGTTCGATGGGGCCGCGATAACCGCACCTGCGCTCTGCGCCTAGTTGGTCACGGTGCAGGATTAAGACTTGAAAATCGTGTACCTGGTGGTGATGTAAACCCATATCTGGCGGTTGCCGGAATCATCGCTGCTGGTCTAGATGGAATTAAAAAGAAGTTATCTCTGGAACCTGAGTTTACTGGTAATGCTTACGAATCGGATTCTGAGCGTGTGCCAGCATCTATGAATGAGGCGCTAGAGCTTTGGGAAAATAGCACCTGGATTAAAGAAGTATTTGGTAGTGAGGTTCAAGCCCATTATGCAAATATGGCAAAAGTAGAACTAGTTGCATACGGCAAAGCAGTGACTGATTGGGAGTTATTCCGTAACTTTGAAAGGTTTTAGACGATGTCCAATACATTTGATGTAATAAATCCTTCCAATGAAAAGATCTTCTCTACATTAGAAGAAGCAGACGTCGCTCAAACAGACTTCGTCATCGCTCAGGCTGCCCAAGCTTTCAAAGCTTGGAGAAATGTGACGCCTGGTGATCGAGCTAATCTCTTGCGTCGTTTTTCGACTTTAGTCACTTCACATCGTGAAGAACTTGCTCAAATTGAGATCAATAATTCAGGTCATACTCGCGGAAACGCACTTTGGGAAGCCGACAATGTCGCAAATGTATTGAACTATTACGCAGGCGCTCCAGAGCGTTTGTATGGAAAGCAAATTCCAGTCGGTGGTGGAATAGATATTACTTTTAAGGAGCCAATCGGAGTGGTTGGAATTATTGTGCCCTGGAATTTTCCGATGCCAATTGCAGGTTGGGGTTTCGCAGCCGCCCTAGCTTCAGGAAATACCGTGGTTTTAAAGCCCGCTGAGTTAACTCCTCTTACCGCAATTCGTTTAGGTGAAATCGCTCTTAAAGCTGGCATACCTAAAGGTGTATTTAATGTAATTGTCGGTAAGGGTTCCGTTGTAGGAAATCGACTAGTAACAAATCCGACAGTTCGAAAGATCTCCTTCACTGGTTCAACAGCAGTGGGTAAATCAATTATGGCTGGTTGCGCAGATCAAGTTAAGCGAGTAACTCTTGAGCTTGGTGGTAAGAGCGCCAACATAATTTTTGAAGATTCAGATGTTGAGTTAGCGGCGGCAGCTGCGCCTGGCGCCGTATTTGATAACTCAGGGCAAGATTGCTGTGCAAGGTCAAGAATTTTGGTGCAAGAAAGTATCTTTGACCGATTTATGGCCGGCTTCGAGAAAGCTGTAAAAGAATTTAGAGTTGAGGATCCAAATCTGGACTCTTCACAAATGGGTCCACTTATTTCTAAGAAGCAACTTGAAACTGTTCAGTCATTCCTCGGAGATGCAGATGACCAAGTAGCGTTTGTAGGTACAGCTCCAGATGGCCCTGGTTACTGGATGCGTCCAACGGTTCTTTTACCAAAAAACGTTCGTGCTCGAACATGGCGGGATGAGATCTTTGGACCAGTAGTTTCAGTTCTCACCTTTAAAGACGAAGCTGAAGCTATTGAGCTTGCTAACGCTTCGGAGTACGGATTATCCGGATCTATTTGGACTAACAATATGGGACGAGCTATTCGCGTATCTCGTGCGATTGAGAGCGGAAATTTATCTGTTAACTCTCACTCATCAGTCAGATATTGGACGCCTTTTGGTGGCTTTAAGCAATCCGGGCTGGGTCGAGCACTTGGCCCTGATGCACTTGATGCTTACACTGAAACAAAGAACGTATTCTTTTCTGTTTAAGCGCTTCGCTTTTCTAAATTTAGGGCCGCAGTAAATGCTTCAACGACTTCGGCCTTGCTCCATGGCTTGGGAGCTTGAGTTATGAAGTAATCATTCATCGCATTTTCTGCTAGTAAATCGATATCTGAATGTGTAATGCCAATGCTAGAAAGAACAGGGAAATCCAAATCACTTAGGATCTTGCGCACGGCATTAACTGCTCGTGTTCCGTCTGATGTCCCATCAACTGGAACGCCCATGGCGTCTGCTACGCGCTCCAATTTTTCCGGAACTATTTTTGCTTCACGAGTCAGAGTTTCAACGAGCACTAATCCGATGGTTAAACCATGAGGTACATGCTTCAAGCCACCAATTGCTTGACCTAATGAATGTTCTGCAGTGCAATCTGAAATATTCATAGTCAAACCTGCCATCATGCTTCCGGCTGACATTCCAGATCGTGCCGCTTTATCATTGCCATTTTTATAAGCCGCTACCAGAGCACTAGACATCATGCGCACAGCCTCGTATCCGATCGCATCTCCAACAGGAGTAGAACATTTAGCAATGATTCCAGCGATTGCTTGTGCGAGAGCATCGATACCAGTATTTGCAGTCATGCTCGGTGGCATGCTGTAAGTAAGAACTGGATCAACTAATGCAACTTGTGCACGCAAGTTTCCATTCGCAATTCCCGTTTTTAACCCCGCTTCTGGATCAGAAATAACTGATCCACCAGAAACTTCGGAGCCAGTTCCTGCTGAAGTTGGCATCGCAATAAGCGAAATTTCTGGAACCGGATAATTTGGCGACTTACTTTGAAATTCGCGGAAAGTGCAATTAAGTTGAACGCACAAGCGCGCTGCTTTAGCAGTATCAATTACGGAACCTCCGCCGAGAGCGATCAAACTTTGCGCACCCGATGCCTTGAGGGCATTGGTCGCTTCGTCAACCATTTCAATGGTTGGTTCACCGGCTGGCTTTTCAAAAATGGTAACGGTCAAACCTGAAACATTTAATAGCTGGTCAATTACTGCTCTGGCGGCTGGATTAAATTTCTCAATCCCCGAATCAATCATTAGAAAAGCTTTTTCAGCTCTGAGCTCGGCTAATACGGCCGGCAACGTATTTGCAATACCCTCACCAAAGCGAACCTTTACTGGCAAGTGATTATTGAAGGCGGAAATACTGGTCACTTTGGCTCCCTAGCTAATTTCTAAAATGGTTCTTAATTTTCAAGCTTTATCTGATGAGGATAAGGTATCACTTCAGCATTTACTACTTTACTCAGAAAACGATCAACAAGTTCAAATCCACGTTTATTCGATTCTGGCTCAATCGCTTTAGTTTGTGCTCTTAATTCGGCAACAACAACTCCTTCAGATTCGACTTCAACGCAGCCACCTTCCATTGCCAGCCAAAGATCTAGAACATGCGAATCAATCTCTGGGTGGAACTGTAGGCCTAATGTTCGCCCATAAGTGAATGCTTGTGAAGCAATTTCCGTGCGAGCAATTTCAATTGCATTTTTCGGAATTTGCCAACGATCCCAGTGATATTGAAACCAAGGTCCAGTCTCAATCAAAGACTCATCATCGCTTTGAATCTCATACCAACCAAGTTCAGCTCTTGGTGATCTCGCAACCGACCCGCCTAAAACGCGAGCCATAAGTTGACCACCAAAACAGATTCCTAAAATTGGAATTCCGGCATTATGTGCTTCAAGTACTTTCGTCATTTCCGGAATTAACCAATTTCCGATTCGTGAATCTTCCCAAGCTCCCCATGGCGCACCCATTACGACTAAGACGTCATATTCGAGAAGATTTGGCCATTTGACCGTTACATTAGGGGTTAAATAGTTAGCCTCATCAACAATTAGAAATCGTTCTATTTCAAATTCATGCTCAGCAAATCTTTGGGCGATTGGACCGGCTTCGGATGCATGATCGTGCTCAATGAAGAGAACGCGTTTAGTCATGTCAAAATACTAACTGCGACTACTTTTTCAAGCGAATCGGTTCTTGGCCACGCGCAATCAGTCGCTCGAAGTGAGCATCGCGCTTCTCATTGAAGCGATCAGAGTTAGCAGTCTCTGATACCAAGAATGCGCTTAATTCGTCGCGGGCTGCCTGGCCATCGCCGGTTAAATCTTCGCGGCTAAATACATTCCAGGCACGCAAAACTGGCGCAACTACATCTTCAAGATGTTGCTGGAGATCGTAAATTCCGGCAAGAGCTATACCAACAGATTTACGGGTAAACCCAGGCATTCCAGCCCCTGGCATATCGAAGTTTGTAACTACATCAGTGATAGCGCGCATCGCCGCATTAGGCTCTAGATCAAGTGCTGCTCCAAGGAGATTGCGGTAAAAAATCATATGGAGATTTTCATCAAGGGATACTCGTTGCAACATTCCTTCGCAAATTGGATCATCTGAGATCAATCCGGTGTTTCGATGTGAAATGCGAGTTGCTAACTCTTGAAAGGAAACATACGCAACTGTGTGCAGCATGTCATTTTCATATGGCTTCTGATATCCAACTGACATGTGAGCCATACGTAAATCTTCTAGCTCATACGGATCGACACCGCGAGTAGCCATTAAATAATCGCGAATAACGATGCCATGGCGATTTTCTTCAGCCGTCCAACGTTCGATCCAGGTGCCCCATGCACCATCACGGCCCATAGCAATAGCAATTTCGGTGTGATAACTCGGTAAGTTATCTTCAGTTAATAAATTTAGTACGAGTGAATCTTGAGCTATCGGCGAGAGTTTGGAATCTTTTGCTTGCCAGGCATCGCCATTAAGCGGACCCGCAAAGTTGCGACCTTCTGACCATGGGACATAGTCGTGCGGATACCAATCTTTTTGAATTTTTAAGTGTCGATCGAGTTCGACTGCAACCACTGGTTCGAGATCGCGAATTAGTCGCATTTGGATTGCTGGATCAAAACTCGTCATAGCGCAACGTTACGTTGATAAGGACTTACTAGCGAGTTTTAACTGATGTGTTCTGAAAATTACTGATTATTTTCAGCACGCTTGTGTGCTGCTTCACTACGCCATTGTGCTATCGCAGCATGGTTTCCATTGAGCAAAACCTCAGGCACCTCAATATCGCGCCAACTAGCTGGTTTAGTAAAAGACGGATACTCCACGAAACCCTCAAACATGTGTGACTCTTCAATGATAGAAGCTGGATTTCCAAGAACGCCCGGAATCAAACGGGTTACCGCTTCGATGATCACCATTGCAGCAACTTCGCCGCCTCCAAGTACATAATCACCGATTGAAATTTCATGCACTCGAATACCGCGTTCAGCATATTGCGTAGTTGAATAATGTTGGCGGACACGATCATCAATTCCTTCATAGCGTCCGCACGCAAATATTAATTGGGATCTGGTTGAGAGTTCTTCGGCCATACGTTGATTGAATCTTTTACCACCAGGGGTAAGGATTATTAGATCTGAATTATCTAAAATTAATTCATCTAATGCTTCGCCCCAAACCTGAGCTTTCATCACCATGCCGGCGCCGCCACCATATGGAGTGTCATCAACACTATGGTGGTTGCCGCTGGCATATTTGCGCAGGTCGTGCACGTGAATTTGCAGTAGACCTTTATCTTGTGCTTTACCCAAAAGCGAAAGTTCGAGTGGTGCTAAATACTCGGGAAAGATAGAGATGACATCAATTTTCATTTCATCTCCCCCGTTAAGATCGGTGGAATTACTACAACGACTTTCGACTTAACATTTACAACTGGAACTAGTTGACGGACAAATGGCACTAAAACTTCGCCACCTCCAGTTTTAATGGCTAGTACATCTTGCCCAGGTAGGTTAAGCACATCGGTAATTTCACCAAATTTGCTGCCATCTTCCAGATTAGCCACGCAACCAATCAATTGCAGAACGTGATAATCATCTTCATTTTCACCCGGCGCATCGATATCAACCTCGGCATAAAGCAAAGTATCTCTTAGCGCTTCGATCCCGTTGCGATCAGAAATTCCGTCGAATCCAAGTAAAAGAATGCCATTATGAACTCGTACTGAATCAACTGTTAAGGTCTTTCCGCTTTCGGTTTCAACTATCGCACCTAGTGCAAAACGGGTTGCAGCATCATCGGTGCGAACTTCAATGGTGGCCTCACCCAGAATTCCGTGAGCCTTACCTATCCGGCCCACGAGTAAACGCATCGTTAACGGCTTAAATTAAGGGTTAACGAACCTCGTCAGCTTCAACCAGATCAACACGAATAGTGCGACCTGCGAGCGCGCTGACGACGGTACGAAGCGCCTTTGCGGTACGGCCATTACGACCGATTACCTTGCCGATATCTTCAGGATTAACTCGCACCTCGAGTGTGGTTCCACGTCGGTGAGTTTTTTCCTTTACAACTACATCTTCGGGTGAATCAACGATTCCCTTAACTAAATGTTCGAGGGCTTCATCAATCATTGTTATTCAGCAGCCGCTTCTGTAGTAGGAGCTTCAGCTTCAACCGCAACTTCTGCAGCTGGAGTTTCAACTACATCTGTTGGCGCTTCAGCTGCTGCATCTGCAGTTACTGCTTCAGCTTCAGAGTTAGCAGGAACTTCTTCAGCAACTTCTGCTACTGGGTTTGATTTTGCCGCAAGTTTATCTTGCGCCTTCTTCTTAAGAGTTGTCGCGCCTTCCTTAGGTTCATCCATTGCTTGCTTAACAGCTGCTTCATAAGCAACGCTCTTTGCTGGCTTTGGTGCAGCAACGCGAAGGGTACCTTCAGTTCCTGGCAGACCTTTGTGCTTCTGCCAATCCCCGGTTACCTTTAGAAGTGCCTCAACTGCAGCTGAGGGCTGTGCGCCAACGCCTAACCAATATTGAGCACGATCTGATTTAACTTCGATAATCGAAGGGTCTTCTCCTGGAACGTAGCGACCAATTTCTTCAATTGAAAGACCATTGCGAGCTTTACGCGCATCTGTGACCACGATACGGAAAAATGGGGTACGGATTTTGCCCATGCGCATTAAACGAATTTTTGTAGCCAAGTAAGTATTACTCCTGTAAATGTATGTCGCACTCGATTCTGCTTCAGCGGGGTGCGAAGTAAATCAAGAACGCGCTTTGAACTGATAAGTAGTTCCGAGGATAGAGGGCCCCGTCACAGGGTGCCAATCTTGCCAGTTTCAGGCTCAGATACGAAATCCAAGCAATCTTTTCGAAGCGATCAGCCCTGTTCCTCGAGGGCTCGTTTCGCTGGATTTCCTGAGCGAGACTTCTTCTTGGGGGGCTGATTGCCCTTCTTGGGAGCGTTCATGCCGCCAAATGCACCAACTGGGATCGAGGCTCCTGGTGGTAGGCCCATACCATTCGGCATACCAGCTGGGACCTTGCCATTACGCATCTGCTTCATCATCTTTTGAGCCTGAGTGAAACGTTCAACTAAGGAATTTACCTCTGAAACTTGGCGACCGCTACCCGCTGCAATTCGAGCCCTGCGAGAGCCATTTAAAACTTTGGGGTCGCGACGTTCGGCGGGTGTCATCGATTGCACGATTGCTTTAGTGCGCACAATTTCGGATTCGTCGAAGTTTTCAATCTGTTTCTTCATCGCTCCTGCACCTGGCAGCATGCCCAAAATTTTTCCCATTGAGCCCATCTTCGACATTGCCGAAATCTGCTCTAGGAAATCTTCCAAAGTGAAATCATCGCCGCGGGCAAACTTTTCTTCCATTTTGGCAGCACTCTCGCCACTAAAAGCTTTCTTAGCTTGTTCAGCCAGAGTTGCTACATCGCCCATTCCCAAAATTCGCGATGCCATGCGATCTGGGTGGAAGAGATCGAAGTCAGCTAATTTTTCGCCAGTCGAAGCGAACATGATTGGTCGACCAGTTTGAGTCACAATTGAAAGTGCAGCACCGCCTCGAGCATCGCCATCGAGTTTAGTTAGCACTACCCCATCAAAACCAACGCCTTCTTGGAAAGCTTGCGCTGTGCGAACCGCGTCTTGACCGGTCATGGCATCGACAACGAAGAGAATTTCATTCGGCGATATTGCATCACGAATATCTTTTGCTTCTTGCATTAACTCTTCGTCAACACCGAGGCGTCCAGCTGTATCAACAATTACGATATTGTGAAGTTTCGCTTTGGCAAAATTAATACCTGCGCGGGCAACTTCAACTGGATTGCCCACGCCATTTCCAGGTTGCGGCGCGAAAACGGGAATACCAGCACTTTCTCCGACTACTTGCAATTGAGTAACAGCATTTGGGCGTTGCAAATCTGAAGCAACTAAAATCGGAGTATCGCCTTGATCAGCAAAATATTTGGCTAACTTTCCAGCGAGCGTTGTTTTACCAGCACCCTGTAAACCTGCCAACATAATGACAGTTGGGGCTACTTTCGCTAATCGCACCCGGCGGGCTTGACTTCCCAGCAGTTCAATTAAGGCTCGATTGACAATTTCAAAGATCGCTTGAGCTTGATTAGTTCCAGCCTGCAAATCTAGAAGGGCAGCTTTCGCCTCAACTTCAATTCGTGCTACAAAATCTTCCACTACCGATAAAGCTACGTCGGCATCAAGTAAAGCTTGTCGAATCTCTTGGCAAACGGTGGAGATATCGGAGTTAGATAACTTTCCCCGCGATCTCAGCGATGCAAATGCATTGCTAAACCGATTACCAAGAGACTCGAACATATCCTCATACTACTAAGAACTTAGGAACTGACTAAATTCAGCTTGAGCTAAATTGCTTCAGATCCATGCTCTCCGGTGCGCACCCGAACTACATCCTCCACAGGTGTAGTCCAAACCTTGCCATCACCGATAGAGCCAGTTGAAGCAGCTTTGACGATAACTCCGACCACGGAATCGGAATCTGAATCATCAACCAAAACTTCAACGCGAACTTTTGCAATCAAATCAACTTTGTATTCAGCACCTCGATATACCTCGGTGTGACCACGTTGACGGCCAAAGCCACTTGCTTGCGAAACAGTGATGCCTTTGACGCCAAAGGCCTCAAGAGCATCTTTTACTTCTTCTAATTTGTGTGGCTTCAAAATTGCGGTAACTAGTTTCATATTAAGGAACCTCCACGAGTTGAACCGGACATTTCATAAGCTGATTCAGCATGTTCATTGAAATCGACACCTTCGAGTTCAGATTCCTTGGATACGCGGAAGCCAATGGTCTTCTCAATTGCGTATCCCAAAATCAAGGTAACGAAGAAGGAGTAACCTGCAACCATCGCAACGGCTAGAGCTTGCTTTCCGAGTAGCGCAGTTCCGCCACCATAGAACAAACCATCTAGGCCAATGCTATTCACCGCACTTGAGCCAAAGAATCCGATTGAGAGCGAACCGAATATTCCGCCAACTAAGTGAACGCCCACAACATCTAGCGAATCATCAAAGTTAAATAGATACTTCAAACCAACTGCGATCGAACAGATGATGCCAGCTAAGAAGCCGATCACGACTGCAGCCCATGGTGCAACGAAAGCACACGCAGGTGTAATTGCTACTAATCCAGCAACGGCACCTGATGCAGCACCAAGAGTTGTGGCATGTCCATTACGAACCTTCTCCACGAAAATCCAGCCGATTAACGCTGCGGCAGCAGCTACTTGAGTATTCAAGAAGGCTAGACCGGCAATTCCATTTGCACCTAGTGCAGAACCAGCATTGAAACCAAACCAACCAAACCAAAGCAGACCGGCACCAAGCATTACTAATGGCAATGAGTGCGGACGCATTGATTCTTTGCGCCATCCAACGCGCTTACCAAGAACGATTGCTAACGCTAAACCAGCAGCACCGGCATTGATATGAACTGCAGTTCCGCCGGCAAAGTCTTCAACCCCCTTGCCAGCTAAATACCCAACTCCGGTTACTACATCGCCTACCTTATTTCCGAATGCAAATACCCAGTGTGCGACCGGGAAGTAAACGATCGTGACCCAGACGGCGACAAAAATTGTCCACGGAACAAATTTCGCACGATCTGCAATCGCACCTGAAATAAGAGCAGGAGTGATGATCGCGAACATCAATTGGAACGCTGCGAAAACTAATAATGGAATTGGATACTCCCCACCATTATTGGCAACTGCACCAACTTGATTTCCTAAATCAGAGATTGAGAATGCCCCATACCAAGGAGAATTGCCATCCGCGCCAAAGGTTAATTCAAAACCATAGATAACCCAGATGATGCTCACGATACCGATGGTTGCCATCGACATCATCATCATATTTAAAACGCTCTTGGTGCGAACCATGCCACCATAAAAGAAAGCCAAGCCAGGAGTCATCAGCAGGACCAGTGCGGAACTTGCCAACATCCAAGCGGTATCGCCAGTACTAATATCCATGAATAATCACTTTCGAAGAATTTCGCGATTCTCGCCTTTGAGATGGCGGTAATCTCCCTCAATCGGATTACAGGAATTCGCCCCAATTGTTACGCCGGGGTTAAAAATTGAGCCTATTCAGCGCCCAAAATGCCAGTTATGTAAATTTCTGGGTCAAAGCTGACGAGATCACCTATAGCCTCGCCTGTGCCCATCAATTTGATCGGTAAATCAAGTTCGTGCTCTATCGCCAATGCAATTCCACCACGAGCGCTGCCATCGAGCTTTGTTAGCACAATTCCAGTGACTTCAACGGCCTCTGAAAATAATTTTGCTTGGCTTAAACCATTCTGACCAGTAGTTGCATCAACCACCAGCAGTACTTCATTAACCGGAGTAACTTTCTCAATTACTCGCTTTATTTTTCCAAGTTCGGCCATTAAGTCAGTCTTATTTTGTAGCCGACCAGCAGTATCAATTATTAAATACTGGTATCCCTCGGCTTTTGCTTTGGCTGCGCTATCAAAAGCAACAGCAGCCGGTTCGCCATTAGTTTTGCCGGTTACAATTGTTAAACCAATTCGAGCTCCCCATGTCTGCAACTGTTCTACGGCGGCAGCGCGAAAAGTATCGGCTGCACCAAGTAAAACTCGACTTCCCGAATTAGAGATTCGCGCGGCAATCTTTGCAACTGAAGTTGTCTTGCCAGTGCCGTTAACGCCGATAATTAAAATCGTAGTTAGGCCAGTATCAGAAATGGCCAATTCTCGAGATTTACTACTGAGTAATGAGTTAAGTGTTTCTCTAATTGCTTCAACTGGTTCGTCGGCATTACTTTTTTTCGCATTACGTACAATCACATCTGAAAGGGAAGCACCTAGATCGGATGCAATTAATTCGACGTAAAGCTCTTCCCAATCGGCTGCCGAGATACTCGAAGTGCGAGTTACTTTCGCGAGAAATTTCTTAAAAAATCCCATGGCTAAAGCCGCCTCTACCTAATTACTTATTCGTTATCGGATTCGCGTAAACGTTGCGATATCACTTCAGAAACGCCATCGCCACGCATGGTTACGCCGTAAAGTGCATCGGCTATTTCCATAGTGCGCTTTTGGTGGGTAATGATAATTAACTGCGAAGTTTCGCGAAGTTCTTCAAGTACTCCTAATATTCGGCCCAGGTTCGTATCATCGAGAGCTGCTTCAACTTCGTCCATTACATAAAACGGACTTGGACGAGCCTTAAAGATTGCGATCAGCATGGCAACGGCAGTTAGAGATTTCTCGCCGCCAGAGAGCAAGGAAAGTCGCTTTATGCGTTTTCCAGGTGGGCGGGCCTCAACATCGACACCACTATTTAATAAGTCATCTGGGTTGGTCAAAATTAAGCGACCATCGCCACCCGGGAATAAGCGGGCAAAAATACTCTCAAAGTGCTCAGCGGTTGCCTCATAAGCCTCCATGAAGATCTGCTGAACTCGATCGTCGACCTCTTTCACAATATCTAGCAGATCGCGCTTGGTGCTCTTTAGATCTTCAAGCTGCTCAGCCAAGAACTTCAAACGCTCTTCTAGCGATGTGTACTCCTCTAGTGCGAGCGGATTGATCTTGCCTAGCAAAGTAAGTGATCGCTCGGTGGCTGCTAAACGTTTCTCTTGTTGATCACGGCGATATGGGATCAATTCAGTCGTGATGATTTCGCCAGCTTCATTTTCAATGAAAGTGGGTACATCGTTTTCCGGACCATACTCGCGAACTAGCGTTTCAACATCGATACCAAATTCTTCAACTGCCTTGACCTCAAGCTGTTCGATGCGCATACGTTGTTCGGCACGTGCAATCTCATCTTTATGAACACTTGATGTTAAAACTTCTAGTTCGGCAGTTAATTCGCGGTTACGAGCTCGTGCAGAAAGAGTCTCACCTTCGCGAATCGAACGCGCTTCTTCAAGTGCTGCTCGCTCGGTAGCCGCTTTTGCAATTGAGCGTTCTATATGAATTAAAGCTTCATACGCTGATTCGGCGATCGCTTGTGAAATGATCGCACCGCGAGCCCGTGCTCCACGGCGAGAGATGGCTCGCTCAGATGCTTCACGTTCAGCAATAGCAGCTTCCTCCAGAGCCTTAATGCGGGCCGCAAGTGAATCCAACCGCTCCTCGCTGGTACGAACAGCTAGTCGAGCTTCAACTTCAGTTGTGCGCAGATTTGAAACGCTTTCGCGAAGTGCATCTGCTTGGGAATAATCAGGATTAGCAATCTCGCCCGATTGGGTCAGTTGGCTCTGCGCCGATTGCAATTCGCCTTCATCACGTAATTTCGCTGCGGTTGTCTCGGCAATAGCCGCATTTAACCGCTCTACTTCAGCCGCTGCCGACTTCATGTGCTGTCCAGCTAATGCGAGTTGTTCAGTAATTCCAGCGATTCGTGCATCAGATTCATTTAATTTAGCGAGAGCTAAGTCAAAAGCTGATTGTTTACTTTCAATCTCTTGAGCGGCGGCGCTAATTGCAAACTTTAGGCGATCACATTCATTTGTATTTGTTTGCAATTCGCTGCGTAACTTCTCAATTAGCGCCTTTACCTCAATTAATGAGTTGGTGCTCTTAGAGCCACCACGTGCACGAGATTTCGTGAAGTAATCGCCATCGCGAGTAACCACAGTTATCTCAGGATGAGTGCGTAATATTTCCGCGGCCTCGGCAGCGGTCTCAGAAACAACTGTCTTGCCTAATAGATCGGAAATCAAATCACTTACTAAAGTAGAACGAATGTGTGAAGTGATTGAAGCTAATCCACTTGGCAAACCATCATTGCTGCCGCCCTGCTGATCGTGAACCAATACATCTGCCTGACCCAGATCTTCAGAGCGAAGCGTACTTAGAACAGTAATCGCAGCTGAAATGTCTTGCACCACAATGGCATCGGCCAATTCACCCAGAGCCGCTGCAACTGCATTCTCCCAGCCCGCATCAATTTTAATTAGCGAAGCAAGTGATCCAAGTGTCTCTAAACCACGTGGATCGCGAAGAAGAGCAGCAGCACCATTTCGCGATTGTGCCGCAAGTTCTAGTGCTTCTAATTTTGACTCTATCGCATTGCGAGAACGATCTGCCTTACGTTCCAAATCAACTAGTTGCGCATGGTTGTCTCGAGCAGTTGCGAGTTCAACTTTGGTGCTCTCAAAAGCTGCATCCAGACCAAGTTCGCCAGAATCGGCGCCGGCAATTTCTAACTCATGAGCTGCGTATTCACGTTGAGCTAGGTCGCGTCGATTAGCAGCTTCATCACGTGCTTTAGTCAAGCGAGCGATTTCCTCAGACATGGCTTCGAGTCGAGCGGCCAATGACTTGATATGACCCTCTTGACGTGCAGTCCCTTCGCGTTGATCTGCAATCGCACGAAGGGCTGCTGCAATGCGGTTCTGTTCAGCAACCAGAGCCGCTTCGGCTTCCGCCAGGGATTGCGAAGCTTCGGTCAAGTTACTCCGAGAAATATCTACTAGGTTGCGTAGTTGAGATTCTTCGCCGCGAAGTGTTTGAGCTTCAGCTTCAAGAACCTGCGGATCGCGCCCCGTTGTACGAGCTTCTTCCGCTTCTTCGGCGAGAAAGCGCGAGCGCTCTTGTGCCAAACTTTGAGTTCCACGAAATTTTTCTCGTAATGAGTTGAGTTGATAGAAAGTTTCTTGAGCTTTAACTAAACGTGGGCTATCAATGACTGCTTGTGAATCAAGTTCTTCTTCTCGGCGACGAATACCTTCAAGTTCGGCTTCAACTTGGCTACGCTTTTGTCGCAACGCTGTTTCATCAGCTACTTCAGCTGTGAGCGTCTTGGAAAGTTCGAGGTAATCATCAGCCAGCAAACGTAACTTGGCATCACGCAAATCAGCCTGGATTGTGGCTGCTTTCTTGGCAACCTCTGCTTGGCGGCCAAGTGGCTTTAGTTGTCGACGAAGTTCAACTGTTAAATCCTGAACTCGCGCCATGTTGGTCTGCATCGAATCTAATTTACGTAACGCCTTTTCTTTGCGTTTGCGGTGCTTCAAAACTCCGGCGGCTTCTTCAATAAAGCCACGACGTTCTTCAGGAGTAGCAAGCAAGATTGCATCTAGTTGGCCTTGACCAACAATCACGTGCATCTCGCGACCGATTCCGGAATCGCTAAGTAGCTCTTGAATGTCTAATAAGCGAGAGGCTTCGCCATTGATTTGATATTCGCTCTGTCCGCTACGGAAAAGAATTCTGGAAATCGTTACTTCGGAATAATCAATCGGAAGTGCGCCGTCGGAGTTATCAATCGTCAAGGAAACTTCGGCGCGTCCGAGTGGGGAGCGACCACTTGTGCCGGCAAAAATTACATCTTCCATCTTGCCGCCGCGCAGAGATTTTGCTCCCTGTTCACCCATTACCCAGGTAAGGGCATCGACCACATTTGATTTACCAGAGCCATTTGGACCGACCACACAGGTGATACCTGGCTCGAGGCGCAAGGTCGTCGTAGACGCGAAGGACTTAAAGCCCTTGAGCGTGATGCTCTTCAAATACACGCGGTAAACCTACCTTGAGCGAGGGTACTTTTTACTTACTTAACCCTTTTAACCCCTTTTAACCTTGTAACCTTTTAACTTTTGAGCATTTGTGATTTAAAAGGTTCTATCGCTGACAGTGCGAGCAGAAATGTGAAGACCTATTTGCAAATGAGATTCTTTTAACTAACCGTCCACATCTCGAGCAAGGTTCGCCTTCGCAACCATAAACCTCTAGTTGAACCTCAAAGTATCCGCTCTCACCATTTACATTTATGTAAAGATCGTCAAATGAAGTTCCGCCCGATTCTAGGGCGCGAGCCATAATTTCTCGCGCTGAATTAATTAACAGATTAATTTTCTTCGCAGAAAGTTCATTACAAATCCGTTCGGGGTGAATCCTCGCCGCCCACAAAGATTCATCGGCGTAGATATTTCCAATGCCACTCAAAATCTGCTGATCTAAGATCGCACTCTTTATTTTACTTTTGCGACTTTTTATATTCTTTACAACAGCGTCTTGTTCAAATTTAGGATCAAAGATATCAGGCGCAATATGTGAGGCCATCGATGGAATCCCATCGATTAAATTATCAACTGCCAGCCAGCCAAAGGTACGTTGGTCGATGAAGCGAAGTTCGCGGTTCTTCGGCATACCACCAGCTAAGGCTAATCGAGCTCGCACGTGCCGCTCATCGGTTTTACCTTTTGGCTGAACCAGAAATTGCCCGCTCATGCCAAGGTGTGCCATTAGAACTTGAGGTCTATCTAATTCAAACCATAAGAACTTTCCGCGACGATTGATACCAGTGACTTTGGCACCATTTAGTGAAGTGATTGGCGCCCAAGAATTAGGACGTTGGACTCGCGGGTGGAGCACTTGAATATTTTTTAATCTCTTGCCGATTACCCAACGCTCAAGTCCACGTCGGACCGTTTCAACTTCCGGAAGTTCCGGCATCTTTTAAAAAGTTTTCTGCTTTTAGAAGTTCATATGCGCCCCGAGCGGCATACTGCTCTGCTTCGCGCTTGCTCTTTCCTTCGCCTTGACCGACCACAATTCCACCAAGTGATACAACTGCTTTGAAATTCTTATCATGATCAGGGCCCTCTTCTGTGACCGAGTATTCAGGTACACCTTTGCCATTAGCTGCAGCTAATTCTTGAAGCGCTGTTTTGCCATCAAGACCGGCGCCTTTGGCGATTGCACTTGTTAAGGTATCAGCGATTAACGAGCGAACGAAAAGAGTGCATCTTTCAAATCCTGAATCCAAATAGACCGCGCCGATAAGTGCTTCGAGTGCATCGGCTAATAATGAATTCTTGTCGCGTCCACCCGAAGTCTCTTCACCTCGCCCTAAGCGAATATATTTTCCAAGTTGAAGAGTTCGAGCTATCTCAGCGAGTGCACGCATATTCACAATGCCAGAGCGCAGCGGTGAGAGTCGACTTTCATCGAGATCGGGATATTTCAAATAAAGTTCTTCGGTTACAATTAAGCCAAGAACTGAATCACCAAGAAACTCTAGGCGTTCATTTGTTTCTTTCGCGCCGCTTTCGTATGCAAAAGAGCGGTGCGTAAACGCTAATTCCAGTAGAGCCGGATCAACTTCAAATCCGATCTGCTTGCATAACGCTGAATACAGATCAGACCTCAAGTACCTGACGACGGTTATATGTGCCGCAAGTTGGGCATGCTGTGTGCTGGAGCTTTGGTTGCTGGCATTGTGGGCAAGCAGCTAGAGCTGCTGCTGTTGTTTTCCACATGCTTCGACGTGAACGTGTCTTTGATCGCGACATCTTTCGCTTTGGTACTGGCACGATGCACTTCCTTCACAAATTAAAAATTCCTCGAGAACCGAGCCATGGTCAGCGCGGTAGGTGGGTAAGTATTCCCTATTTAGGCTCAATCGGGAAATCCAGTCCGCCTAGCGCATTCCAGCGTGGGTCTACTAGCTCGTGAGCATGGTCTTCGGGCAGACTCGCCCATTTCTCTCCGCATTCCGGACAGAGTCCTAAACAATCTGGGTTACAAAGCGGGTTTACGGGTAACGATAGAACCAGGGCGTCGCGAATCGGAGTCTCCAAATTAATAATGTCACCTTCCATCATGAACTCTTCCTCTAAATCTAAATCTTCTTCATCTTCACGGCTCTTTTTCCGGCCGCCACGATTATTTGTTGGCTCGTATCGGTATAGCTCCTGCATTGTGCGGTTCAATTCGAGCTCAATTGGATCTAGGCAGCGAATGCATTCGCCTTTTGCAACGGCATAAATTTGGCCTGTTGCGAGAATGCCTTCAGTTACCGATTCCAGTCTAAGGTCAACTTCGATAATCTCACCAACCGGAACTGCCATTAACTCAACACCTACTCGTTCCAAGATTTCCAGATCGAGCTTGTATTCCTTCATCTCACCAGCACGGCGAGGCAACTCATAAGTATTTAATTCATATACCCGACCTGGACGAGACATTCTTAGTAGCCTTAAATTATCTATCGTCAGCAAGTTGTGAAAGTACATCGCGCTCATCGGCGCCAGCTAACTTCTCGCGACCGCGAGCAACGGCATCCATGGTCTTAGTCAAAATAACTTCAAGAGTTGCCAGTCGCGAATCGATGTATTGTTCGACTTCTGCTCGCTCTTCATCTGCTTGTTCGCGACCTTCAGCCAATATGCGCTTTGATTCTTCGCGAGCGGCTTTTACGATTGCAGTCTGCTCAATCATCTGCGCAACTTCCTCGCGAGCGCTAACGATTAGAGCTTCAGCATTCTGATGGCCTTCTTCAATAATTTGATCACGCTGGGCGATTATCTGTTGGGCATATTCCAAATCTTTTGGTAAACCATCTTTAATCTGATCTAGCAGTTCCAAGAATTCGCCACGGTGAAGAACAAATGAAGCCGATAACGGAACTCCGCGTGCTTCCTCTACTAATTGAATCGCCGCATTTAAATTTTCTAATGAATCCATAGCTACTTACCTGCTTCCCGAGCTTTTAAAGCCGCATTTACTACTGGCGGAACCATGGTTGAAACATCTCCATTGTAGTGAGCTAGTTCTTTGATCAGCGAAGATGATAGAAACGAGTGTGCTGGCGAAGTGGCCATGAACATGGATTCGACTCCGGAACCTTGCAAATTAACCTGGGCCATTTGCAGCTCGTAGTCAAAGTCAGACATCGCTCTTAAGCCTTTGATGATGACGTCGATTTGGTTCGCCTTGCAGTAATCCCCTAGCAAGCCTTTCCAGGAATCTACCTTCACGTTTCCAAATTGCGCGGTGGTTTCAACAATCATTTGCATTCGTTCTTCTACTGTGAAGTAACCCGCCTTGGCTCGATTATTTCCGACAGCAACGATTACCTCATCAAATTGCGCGCTTGCGCGTTCGATGATGTCGAGATGTCCATAAGTAATTGGATCGAAAGACCCTGGGCATACGGCTCGTTTCATATGGCAAACGCTAGCAAGGTATTGCGAAGTAAGCCATTTCCTCGCTTAATTTCCAGCCTAATTTTAGGCGTGATTTAGATAGTAGATCGTTGCTTGCCCGTAATTCTTTGTGCGTGCTAGTTCATATCCAATCGGCCAAACCGGTTCTTTCGAACGGCTGGTTCGTTCCACTGCGATTAGCGCATCATCACTTAGAAAATCACCGAGATGTAAATCGCTTAATATTTTTTCAATATCGCTATTTGAATAATCATAGGGCGGATCTATATAAACAATTTCATACTTGGCTTTTAATTGATCTTTCACGAAATGTTCAACACTCATCGAAAAGAGATGAAATTTTCCAGTTGGTTTTGCAGCAGCAACAATCTCAGCATTGGTGCAAATTGTGCGCTGTGCCCCGAAATCTTTCTCTACCGCGTGAACTAGTGACGCACCTCGTGACTGCGCTTCTAGACCGATCGCACCGCTGCCTGCAAAAAGATCTAGAAAATTGAGTCCGACAAATTCGCCAAATTCAGAGGTAAGCGAAGAGAAAATAGCTTCACGTGCGCGATCAGAAGTTGGCCGGGTGGCATCGGCCACGGTTGAAAGCGGTCGACCTTTTGCTACTCCCGCAATTATTCGCATTACAACTTATCCCCGATCAATAAATTCGCTAGCGGTATCTGATTCTAGTTGAGCCAGCGCTTTGGCTAATTCGCTCTCATAATTTAGTGCTGGATCTTGTTCGATCAGAGCCGTTGCCTCATCGCGAGCAGTCTCGATCATTGCTTCGTCACGCAAAACTCTAAGCAGCCTCAACTTCGATTTTGCGCCTGATTGCGAAGATCCCATTACATCGCCTTCTCGACGTTGTTCTAAATCTATGCGAGAGAGTTCAAAGCCATCCTGCGTTGATGCGACTGCATCGAGACGAATGCGAGCTGGTGTTTCTGGCTCGGCACCGGTAACTAATAAGCAGAGACCAGGTGCACTTCCGCGACCCACGCGACCTCTTAATTGATGCAATTGAGAGACACCGAAGCGATCGGCATCCATAATTACCATGATCGTCGCATTGGGAACATCAACGCCAACTTCGATTACCGTAGTAGATACCAAGACATCAATCTCGCCACTTGCAAATGCCTTCATCGTGGCATCCTTTAACTCGCTAGTTTGGCGACCATGTAATGGTGCAAGCTTGAGTCCTTTAAGTGCTCCGGCATGCAACTCTGGTGCTAACTCTTCGACACTAGCCATCGTGCTGCTTTCTTCGCCATATAGAAAATCCAAATCAGCATCTTCTGGAGTACCGGCGCTAATTCGTGGAGCAACGATGTAAGCCTGATGACCATTTGCCACATCTTCCCGAATGCGAGCCCAAGCACGATCTAAATGAGTTGGCTTCTCTAACATTGGAATCACATGGGTTGAAATAGGTGAACGCCCTAACGGCAACTCGCGCAAAGTGGAAACATCCAAATCTCCGAAGACTGTCATCGCGACAGTTCGTGGAATTGGGGTCGCGGTCATTACCAATAAGTGTGGCGGAAATTTTGCTTTGCTTTTGAGCGCATCGCGCTGCTCAACTCCAAATCGATGTTGCTCATCTACAACTATTAAGCCAAGATCATTAAATTGAACTGATTGACTAAGCAAGGCATGTGTTCCAATAACAATTCCAGCTTCGCCTGATGCAGCCAGCGCCAATGCCTCTTTTCGAGCAGCTGCACTTTGCGAGCCGGTAATCAAAGTTATCTGCGTAGCATTTTCCGCGCTGCCTAATTGACCACCTAAGGCCAAGGGGCCAAGTAATTTTTCAATTGTGCGTAAGTGTTGTGCTGCTAGCACTTCAGTCGGTGCGAGCAGTGCCGCCTGTCCTCCGCTATCGACTACCGCCAACATCGCTCGAAGTGCAACGATCGTCTTACCTGAACCAACTTCACCTTGCAGAAGTCGGTGCATTGGGTGGTCAGTTGCTAGGTCTTTTTCAATCTCGCTAGCAACTGAGAGCTGTCCACCTGTTAATTTAAATGGAAGTGATTTATCAAATGCATCAAGTAAACCGCCACCGCGAGTTGGACGTGCTGTTGCAGTCAGTGCCCGTGCTGCCGCTCTCCGTTTAACTAATAAAAGTTGGAGCAAGAAAGCTTCATCAAAGGTTAATCGCTCGCGAGCTAAATCGGCTAAATCTAAATCAGTTGGCTTGTGCAGGTTAATTAGCGCTT
>Ga0214923_10001300_pt1 | contig 35743 bp, 26 predicted proteins | sample LL1510_MetaG_FD_177993 | JGI IMG/M metagenome (GOLD analysis project Ga0214923, IMG submission 177993) | Freshwater microbial communities from Lake Lanier, Atlanta, Georgia, United States - LL-1510 | ecosystem: Environmental > Aquatic > Freshwater > Lake | place: USA: Georgia | collected...
AACACGAAGAATCCGGCGCTCACCCAGCCCTCGACCTTCGGCTTCTCCGAAAAGCTCGTCACCCGCGACTGGCCGTCGATCTGCGTGATACCGAACCGCGACACGGGCTGCACGGTCGTGACCGTGGCGAGCTTGCCGTGAGAGCGGTGGAAGGCGAGCAGCTTGTTGATGTCGACGTTCGAGAGGCCGTCGCCATAGGTGACCATGAAGGTGTCGCCCTTCACGTGCTGCTCGACCCGCTTCACGCGGCCGCCCGTGTTCACCTCGACACCTGTGTCGGCGAGTGTGACCTCGAAGTCGAAGGGCTCGCTGTTGCCGTGGTACCAGACCTGCCGGCGGCCGCCGACCGCGACGGTGCAGTCCTGCGTCATCGCCTCGTAGTTGAGGAAGAAGTCCTTGATCATGCCTCCCTTGTAGCCAAGGCAGAGCACGAAGCGATGGAGGCCGTGGTGGCCGAAGAGCCGCATGATGTGCCAGAGGAGCGGCCGGCCGCCCACCTCGACCATCGGCTTGGGGCGATACTCCGTCTCCTCGCGCATCCGCGCGCCCTGACCGCCACAGAGAATCACGACATCCATACGGCCTTCCCATGTTGCGAGCGGCCCCCTCGCGTCCACCGCGTGGCCCGGGGTGACGACCAACGACGCTCCGGCGGGCAGCGTAACACGCGCGGACGGACCGTCCGCAACCAGGTGAGACCGATGTTGGAGTCGTGTTCAGGTCAGGCTGCCCGCCACGCTGCCTCGTCGCGCCCCGCCGCCCGGAATCCGTCGACTGCTACACTGCCCTCCCCGGCGCAGGCGGACCGGTGTTCGGTGTCGTGGACCGACCACACCCTCAGGAATCCGCCCATGCCCCCCGCCAAGCCCGCCGTCGGCGTCCTCACGTCCGGGGGTGATTGCCCCGGCCTCAACGCGGTCATCCGCGCGGTCGTCAAGAGCAGCGAGCGGCTCGGCTACGACTGCGTCGGGTTTCTGAGGGGCTACGAGGGCCTCGTCGAGCCGGTGAGCTACATGCCGCTCAACGCGCGGAACACCGCGGGCATTCTCACCCAGGGCGGCACGATCCTCGGATCGACCAACAAGGGCCGCTTCGCCGCAACCGTCGGCGAGGACGAGCGCGTCCGCATCGATCCCGCACTCCTCGACCAGGTGGCGGCCACGGTCCGACAGCTCTCGATCTGCGGACTCATCTGTGCCGGCGGGGATGGATCGCTCGCCATCGCGCAGCAGTTCCACGAACGGGGCATCCCTGTCGTCGGCGTGCCGAAGACGATCGACAACGATCTCGGTGCCACGGCCTTCACCTTCGGATTCGACTCCGCCGTGGACTGTGCCACCGACGCGCTCGATCGATTGCACACGACCGCCGCCAGCCACGAACGCATCATGGTGCTCGAGGTGATGGGGAGGCACGCGGGCTGGATCGCGCTCCACTCCGGCATCGCGGGCGGCGGCGACGTGATCCTGCTCCCCGAGATCGACTGGACGTTCGAGAACGTCTGCCGCAAGGTGCTCGAGCGGGAGTCTGAGGGCAAGCGGTTCACGCTCGTCGTCGTCGCGGAAGGGGCGCGGCTGCCGGAGGGAGGGCTCGTCACGGCCGGCACCGGTGGGGCCAGGGAGCAGGTGCGACTCGGCGGCATCGGCGAGATCGTCGCGGCCGAACTCGGTCGACGGCTCATGCGCGAGGTGCGCACCGTCGTGCTCGGCCACCTCCAGCGCGGCGGCAGTCCGACGACGTTCGACCGCGTCCTCGCCACGGAATACGGCGCCCACGCGGTGCGGCTCGTGCACGAGGGGCGGTTCGGCGAGATGGTCTGCTTCCGCCCCCCCAACATGGAGAGCGTGCCGATCAGCGAGGCGATCACGCGACTCTCGCGGGTCGATCCGGCGCGCTCGATCGTGCTCGCCGCGCGCGCCCTCGGCATCAGCTTCGGCGACGACGCGGCGGCGAGCCCCTTCGCGGCCGGACGGCCGGCCGCGACGCCGGCGTAGACGGGAGGGGCCGTCACGACACGTCGCGCGCGATGCCGCCCCCGCGGCCGGGCATTGCCCGGGCGTGCCGCGGATGCTCTGCTCTCCCGGCCGCCCGCGGGCGGCGCGGCCTCCGCGCCGCCGGGCCACATGCACCTTCGGGGGGAGCAGACCAGCGATGAACGTGCCACAGAAGGCAGCCGGGACGGGCGACGCCGGTCGCGTCGCGAGCGTGATGCAGGAGGATCGCGTCTTCCCGCCTCCCGCGGCATTCTCCAGCCGTGCCAGGATCGGATCGCTCGAGGAGTACCGCCGGCTCTACGACGCCGCCCGCTCCGCACCCGAGGCGTTCTGGGACGAACGGGCCCGCGCGCTGCCCTGGATGCGGCCCTACGACAGGGTGCTCGACTGGCGGCCGCCGCATGCGGCCTGGTTCGCCGGCGGCCTCACGAATGCGTCGGCCGCCTGCCTCGACGTCCACCTCGCCGCGGGCCGGGGCGAGAAGACGGCCCTCGTCTGGGTCGGTGAGCCGGCCGGCGAACGGCGCACGCTCACGTATCGGGAACTGCACGCGGAGGTCTGCAGGCTCGCCGCCGGGCTCTCACGGCTCGGTGTGCAGCCCGGCGACGTGGTCTCGATCTACATGCCGATGACGCCCGAACTCGTGGTGGCGATGCTCGCGTGTGCACGGATCGGGGCGGTGCATTCGGTGATCTTCGGCGGGTTCTCCAGCGAGGCCATCGCCGATCGCAACAACGACGCCGAGGCCGTGGCGGTGATCACCGCCGACGGCGGCTGGCGCCGCGGCGCGAAACTGCCGCTCAAGGCCAACGTGGACGAGGCCCTGACGAAGTCCCCCTCCGTGCGGCACGTGATCGTGCTCAAACGGACCGGCCAGCCCGTCTCCATGACCGCCGGTCGCGACCACTGGTGGCACGACGTCGTGGACGGCATGCCGTCCGACACGCCTCCGGCGGCGATGGACTCCGAGGCGCCGCTCTTCATCCTCTACACGAGCGGCTCGACCGGAAAGCCGAAGGGCATCCAGCACACGACCGCCGGCTACGTCCTCTGGGCGAAGACGACGGCGGAGTGGGTCTTCGACCTGCGCGACGACGACCTCTTCTGGTGCACGGCGGACTGTGGCTGGATCACCGGCCACAGCTACGTGACCTACGGTCCGCTCGCCGCGGGGGCGAGCATCCTCATCTACGAGGGCGCCCCCAACGCCCCGCACGAGGGCCGATTCTGGGAGATCATCGAGCAGGAAAAACCGACGATCTTCTACACGGCGCCCACGGCGATCCGCTCGTTCATGAAGTGGGGCATGCAGCACATCGAGGGGCGCGACCTCTCGAGCCTGCGGCTGCTCGGCACGGTCGGCGAGGGCATCAACCCCGAGGCGTGGATCTGGTACCACGAGGTCATCGGCGGGACGCGCTGCCCGATCGTCGACACGTGGTGGCAGACCGAGACGGGCGGCATCATGATGAGCCCCCTGCCGGGATGCACGCCGACGAAGCCGGGCAGTTGCACGCTGCCGCTCCCCGGCGTGGTGCCGGAGATCGTCGATGCCGAGGGTCGGCCGGTGGAGCAGGGGCAGGGCGGCTGGCTCGTGATGACCGCCCCCTGGCCGGGGATGCTCCGCGGCATCTGGGGCAACGACGAGCGGTTTCGAGAGGCCTACTGGTCACGCGTGCCCGGCAAATACCTCGCCGGCGACAACGCCCGACAGGACGCCGATGGCTACTACTGGATCATGGGCCGCATCGACGACGTGCTCAACGTCGCCGGCCATCGGCTCTCGACGATCGAGATCGAAAGCGCGCTGGTCAGCCATCCGAGCGTCGCTGAGGCGGCCGCGGTGGGCCGGCCGCACGAGGTCAAGGGGGAGGCCGTGGCCGTCTTCGTCACGCTGCGGGGTGGCGAGCCGGACGACGCGCTCAAGGACGCGCTGCGGAAGCACGTGCGTCACCAGATCGGCGCGCTCGCCGTCCCCGACGACATCCACTTCGCGGCGGCCCTCCCCAAGACGCGGAGCGGCAAGATCATGCGGCGGCTGCTGAAGGACGTGGCCGCCGGACGCGAGACCGTCGGCGACACCACGACGCTCGAGGACTACACGGTGCTCGCGACCTTGCGGGGCAACGACGAGTAGGCCCCCGGCGGGCGACGGGCAACCGCCGGGCCCACGGACGTCGGCGAGGTGCATGAAAAAACCCGCCCGGGCCTGTACGGCCCGGACGGGTCTCTGTCGCATCGTCGCGTGGGCCGCGGCCGCGAGCCGCCGCCGGCTCAGCCCGCCAACTTGGTGAGTGTCTCGACCATCGGCGCCACGACCGGGCCGAGCAGGTCCTTCACTCCCGGCAGCGCGAGGACCTTCTCGACGATCGGGCCGAGCGTCTTCAGGCCGTTCGCCACGAACTCGCCCACGAGCGTCCGGCTCGCCTCGGGCAGGTCGGCCGTCTGCTTCTGCAGGGCCTCGACCTTCGGCGCGAAGGCCTCGAACGTCGGCAGGGCCGCCTCGGCCGACGCCGCATCCGTCACGCCCTCGAACGCCTTGGTCATGTCGCCGAACATGCCCGCAAGACCCTTCACGACATCGGCGGCGTCACCGAGGTTCTCCGGGAGCTTGAACACCTCCTCGGTCACCACGGCCTTCACCTCACCGGCGACCCGCTCGATGACCGCGGTGCGGTCCACCACGGTGTCGCCCGTGCGCTCGATCGTCTCCTCCATGACCACCTCGTCCGGCATGCGCACGGCGGGGGCGGGCGGGGCGACCGCCTGGTCCGCGGGCTTGTTCTGCCAGAGGTAGAGGCCCGCACCGATGGCTCCGAGGAGCAGCAGCGGGATGAGCCAGCCGGGCAGCCCGGAGGACGAGGGCTCGGGAGCGTGGCCGCCGTGACGGGCCGGCTGGACGCTCGAGCCGCCGACGGCCGACATGGCCGACATCACGCTGTCGAGCGAGAGCCCGCCCGGCACCGCGCGGGAGATGTTGGAGGCCTGCTCCGTGAAGAGCCGCGAGACGCCCGATGCGTCGGGCCGACCCGTGAACTGCTTCGCCACCATCCCGAGCACGATCGGCGCGAGGTAGGTGAGCAGCGACTTGACCATGCCGGGGTTCATCTTGAGGAACGTGCCGAGCAGGCTCGTGAGGAGCGATGCCGTGCCGCCGCCCGAGCCGCCGCCGAGCAGCGAGCCGAGGAGACTGCCGCCGATCTTCTCGAGGCCGGAGGCCTGTCCGCCGCCGAGCATCCCCGCGAGGTTGCCGAGCATCGAGAGATCGAGGCCGCCCATCGCCTTGGCGAGCTGGTCGGCACCGCCCTGCGAGGAGGCCATCTTGCCGAAAATCTGCAGGAGCGCCGGCACTGCGGCACCGGTCGCCGAACGTGTCTGCGACTCATCGGCTCCGATCAGACCGCCGAGCTTGCCCAGCACGTCGCCGGACAGCTGCCCCGAAATGAGATCCACGATATTCATCCGCGCGTCTCCGGAAGGAAGGAATCGAACCCGTGTGCGGGTGTCCCGTCTTCCGTGACGAGTGTGATCCGGCCCGGACGTCCGGGCTGTCCGTCCATGGGCGAACCGCCCGGACGGTTGTAGTGGTCGGCCGAAGGTGCCGCAAGGAACCGGGGCGTGCCGGCAGGCGCGAGGCCGGCGACCGGGGCCGCACATCCGTTCCCACCGCGCCTTTTTGTCGGATTTCTACCAGTAGACGAACTGCAGGAAGCGCTCCCGATCGGCCTTCGGCAGCGCGTCGACCCGGGGAATCACCCAGCGGTTCTCCTCGGTGTCGAGGAGCAGTTTGCCGTCGTCCCCGAAGTCGACGGCCTGGCTCTGGGTCCAGCGCGTGGTGAAGCCGCGACGGCCGACGTCCGTCTCGACGTCGAAGTCGAGGTAGCCGTGCGCCAGTCGCACGGCGTGCACGCGGTCGATGCGTCGCACGAGGGCGCTGCGACGCAGGGCTTCACGGACGATCGTGCGGCCCGCCTCGTCCCAGTCCGCCAGCGTGCGGATCATGCCGAGTTCGACCTCCTCGCCGTCCTCCTCCCAGCCGCGCACCGACAGGAACGACTCGGGATGGGATGCCGGGAACGTGCGCAGCACGAACACGCCGCGGGCTGCGGGGCCGTCCACCGACTCCATCTCGATCCGCCCATGGTCGCCGACGACGAAGCGGTGTCGTCCGGGCTCGAGCCACTCGATCCCGGACGCGGCTCGCTCCTCCGCCGCGCCGCCCGCGGGCCCCGGCTCCTCGACGAGCAGCGTGTCGATCGTCGGCTGCTTCGAGACCTGCGTCTGGATGCGGACGAGACTCGCGTAGATTCCGTCGGATTCGAGCAGCGCCGCATGCGATCCCTCCTCCGCCAGGCGTCCCCGGTCGAAGACGAGGATGCGATCGGCGTTGCGCAGCGTCGACAGCCGGTGGGCGATCGCGATCGTGGTGCGGCCTCGCACGAGCACGGCGAGCGCCTCCTGGATCGCCCGCTCCGCCTCGGCGTCGATGTTGCTCGTGGCCTCGTCGAGCACGAGGATCCGCGGGTCGTAGAGGAGCGTGCGGGCGATCGAGAGCCGCTGCTTCTCGCCTCCGGAGAGCCCCGCGCCCCGCTCTCCGAGCAGGGTCTCGTAGGCGAGCGGCTGCCGGCAGAGGAAGTCGTGGGCGCCCGCCGCCTTGGCCGCGGCGAGGCCCTCCTCGATCGTCGCCCCCGGTCGGCCGTAGGCCAGATTCTTCCAGATCGTCCCGCGGAAAAGGTACGAATCCTGGAACACGATCCCGAGGCGTCCGCGGAGATCGCGGGTGGCGAGCCGGCGCACGTCGATGCCATCGACGGAGATCGTGCCCTCCTGCACGTCGTGAAACCGCGCGAGCAGGTTGATCAGCGTGGTCTTCCCCGATCCCGAGCGACCGACGATGCCGACCATCTCGCCCGGTCGCACGGTGAACGAGACGTCGTGCAGGACCGGCTGGTTCCGGTCGTACCCGAACGTGACGTTGTCGAAGCGGATCTCGCCACGGACGTCGTTCCAGGTCTCGGGATTCGCCGGCTCCGTGACCATGGCGGGCGTATCGAGCAGCTCCAGCACCCGCTTGCTCCCCGACAGGAAGCTCGTGAGCCACGTGGTGAAGTGCGACAGCGCTCCCAAGGGCGCGTAGAACATCGCGAGGTACGCCAGGAAGGCGATCAGCTGGCCGAGCGTCATGTCGCCGCCGATCACGTCACGACCGCCGACGTACCAGACGATGAGGCCGCCGAGACTGAAGACGATCTGCATCGAGGCGGCGTAGGTGGTGTTGGTGTGCTCCACCCACTGCCGCCACTGCCGCAGGTGGTCGCTCGACTCGTGGAAGCGGCCCTGCTCGCGCGGCTCCTGCGCGAAGGCCTTGACGACGCGGATGCCGGAGAGCATCCCGGACAGCCGCGACATCTGCTTGCTGGAGGCGTCCCACAGCCGGTAGTGCTTCGGGTAGACGTGCTTCCAGAAGATCCACGACCCGAGCACCACCAGGGGCACGGGGATGAGCGTGTAGAGCGCGAGCTTCGGGTTGATCCACACGAGCATGCCGCCCACCGCGACGAGCTGGACGATCTGGAGGAGGAAGCCGCCCGTGAACTGGTGCACGAGCCCGTGCAGCACCTCGCTGTCATGCGCCACCCGGCTGATCATCGATCCGACCTGATGGCGGTCGTAGTACGCCACCGAGAGCTCCTGAAGCTTGCGCACCATCGCGTCGCGGAGCGTCGCCGTGATCCCCGTGCCGATCGCGGTCGCGAGGCGGCCCTTGAGCACGCCCACGACCGACAGCAGCACGCGGGAAAACGCCAGCGCGAGCACGACGAGCAGCAGCGCCGTGCGGAAGTCGGGCAGTGCCGTGCCGCCCGGGTCGTCGGTGCGGGCCGACAGGATCCGGTCGACCATGTACTGCTGCAGCTTCGGCGGCACGAGCTCGGCCACGACGCCGAGGAACGTGAGCACCACGAGCAGCACGGCCCCGCGGGAGTAGGGCGCGAGCAGTTCGCCGACCCGCCGCAGGATCTGCCCCTTCTGGAGGCAGCGCGGACAGCTGTCGTCGGCCGTTTCGAGCCGCAGGTCGCACGAGGGACAACGCGGCGGATCGAGCGGGCCGTCGATGACGAGGGCGGTGTCGCTGGAGACGCCCTCGCGGTGCCGCTCGAGCGCGCGCGACACCTTGTGGAAGCGTCCGGCGAGCGCGTTGGAGTAACGCACGACGTCGATCCAGCCGCCGTCGACCCGCACCTGGAGCGTGCCGCCGCCGAGGCCGGCCGTCGTCCGCACCTTCGAGATGGCGGTCCAGCCGATCTGGCGGATCGGCGTGGCGGGGCCCGGCGGCGGAGCGTCCTGGACGGTCAGCCCGGCCTCGGTGACGACGAGCCACTCCCGGGCGGGGTCCCCCGCGAGCGACACGTCGGTATCGACGCACAGGAGGGCGCGGTCGGGAACCGCTGGGGGGGTCGGTGCGGCTGTTGGTGGCGGGGCTGCCGGGTCCGCCGTATCTTCTGCAGTGCGAGGGCCGGCCGCGGTCGTGGCGTCGATGTCGCGATCCCTCGCGGAACTGGACTCACGGAGCATGTGCATGCGATACGCAGGAACGACGTCGGCGGTTCGCCGATCCCCGGCTGGTCGACTCGGCGCGGCGATCCTCGCGGCCGCCGGCCTGATGACGGCCGGCGGGGCGACCCGTGCCGCCGACGACGGCTTCGAGCCACTCTTCGACGGCAAGAGTCTGGCAGGTTGGAAGCCATCCGAGAATCCCTCGACCTGGAAGGTGGTCGATGGGGCGATCGTCTGCCATGGCCCGCGCAGCCACCTCTTCTACGTCGGGGCGAATCCCGAGGCGCCGGCCGTCTTCCGCAATTTCCACCTGCGTGCCGAGGTGATGACCCGGCCCGGCTCGAATTCCGGCGTCTTCATCCACTCGCGCTTCCAGGACGACGGGTGGCCGCAGACCGGCTACGAGGTGCAGGTGAACAACACCCAGCGCGACCCGGTCCGCACGGGCAGCATCTACAACGTCGTCAAGAACTTCACCCCGCCGGCGCAGGACGACACGTGGTTCCTGCTCGAGGTCGTCGTCCAGGGCAAGGCCGTGCGGGTGTCGGTCGACGGTCGGGTGCTCTTCGAGTTCGTCGAGCCGGAGGGTGTGACCGGCACCAGGCGGCTCTCCGAGGGACTCTTCGCCCTCCAGGGCCACGATCCCGACAGCGAGGTGCACTACCGTCGGTTCGAGGTGAAACGGCTCGACTGAGTGCCCCCATCGGGCCGTCTCGCAGAAACCGCCGGTCGCCCTTCAACTTCCCGGACGACTCTGCCGATAATGCCGGGGATGCGGGGGATGCCGGTTGGGCGCCCCGCCGCTCAACGGAGGGACCCCATGGTCACGACGAAACTGCCTGCCGGCATCCGCGACGACATCACGCAGTGCATCGGGCACACGCCGCTCGTCCTCCTGCGCCGCGTCACGGAGGGCTGCGTCGCCACGGTCGCGGGCAAGATCGAGAACATGAACCCGCTCTGGAGTGTGAAGGATCGCATCGCCTGCGCGATGATCGACGCAGCCGAGCGCGACGGCCGGATCGGCGCCGACACGGTCGTGATCGAGCCCACGAGCGGCAACACGGGCATCGGGCTCGCCTACGTCTGCGCGGCCCGTGGCTACAAGCTCCGCGTCACGATGCCCGAGAGCATGAGCCTCGAGCGCCGGCGGATGCTCAAGGCGCTCGGCGCCGAGCTCGTGCTCACCCCGGCCGCCGAAGGGATGCCGGGCGCCGTGCGCCATGCCGAGGAGATCAGCCGCTCGTCGACCCAGTACTTCATGCCGCAGCAGTTCAAGAACCCGGCCAACCCGGACGTGCACCGACGGACCACCGCCGAGGAGATCTGGCGCGACACCGAGGGACAGGTGGACATCGTGGTCTGCGGCGTGGGAACGGGCGGCACGATCACCGGCGTCGGCGAGGTGCTCAAGAGCCGCAAGCCCTCCGTCCGGGTCGTGGCGGTGGAGCCCGCCAACAGCCCCGTCATCTCGCAGAAGCTCGCCGGCGAGCCGATCAAGCCGGGCCGCCACACGATCCAGGGCATCGGCGCCGGCTTCATTCCCGACATCCTCAACCTGGAGGTCATCGACGAGGTCGTGAAGGTCGACGACGAGGACGCGATGGAGACGGCCCGCCAGATGGCGAAACGCGAGGGCCTCATGTGCGGCATCAGCTGCGGGGCGGCGGCCTGGGGTGCGCTGCAGGTGGCCCGTCGGCCGGAGAACGCCGGCAAACTCGTCGTCGTCGTGCTGCCCGACCTCGGCGAACGCTACCTCTCGACGCGGCTGTTTCCGGAGTGACCCGCGGTCGGTCCGGCCACGCGGCCGGACCGGTTTCTCCACCGAGGCTGTCGAGCGACGACCCGATCGCCGATCCGGCCCGCGGCCTCCCACCCCGCGGCCTGCTACACTGTCGGCGGGCGAGGCGGCCCGCGGAACAAGCAGACGGCGATGGTTCGGCCTCCGTCCCCCACCGCGTGCGCATCGGTCACCATTCCCGGGATGATCGCGCCTTCCGCCGGTGAACTTCCCGTTGTTGGCGGCGACCTTGCCGCATGGTGCGCGCGGGCGGGTCTCGACGACCACGGCTCCGCTGGGCGGAGTCTCGCGGCGCTCGTTTCGCACGGCCTGACCGCCGATCTCGTCGCGACGCTCTGCGAGCGACTCCCCGCCTTGCTGCACGGGCTCGGCGATGCGGACCGCGTGCTCGTCGCCCTCGAACGATTCATCGGGGCCGTCCGCAGCCCACTCGCGACGGGTGCCCTGTTCGAGCGCGATCCCCGTGCGCTCGAGACCCTGCTGCGTCTCTTCGCCGCAAGCCCGTACCTGGCCGAGGTGACCATCGGCGATCCCGAGGCGTGGGAGCGGGTACGGGTCGATCAGGGTCGCCCGGAGAAGCGCGAGGCGCTCGCGGCAAGCCTCGCGATGGAGCTCGGCGGGGCCGCCGACACCGACACGGTGATGCGCGCCCTGCGGCGATTCAAGCGGCGGCAGATGCTGCGGATCGCGTACGGCGACATCGTGGGCGGGCAGCGATTCGAGACGGTCGTCACCCAGCTGTCGCACGTCGCCGACTGCATCGTGCAGGCCGCCGTGCGGACGGCGGTCGAGTCGGTCGCCCTGCGGCGGGGCAGGCCGATCGACGAGGCATCCGGCGGGCCCGCGACGATCGCGGTGATCGCGCTCGGAAAGCTCGGCGGCGGGGAGCTCAACTACTCGAGCGACATCGACCTCGTCTTCGTGCACTCCGCGGAGGGACGGACCGCGGGACCGAGGGCCTGCACGAACCGGGAGTTTTTCGAACGGGTCGTCCAGGAGACCGTGCGGCTCGTCGCGGAGCCGACCGACCTCGGCATCGGCTACCGGGTCGACCTGCGGCTGCGGCCCCATGGCGGCGCCGGTCCGGCGTCGCTGGCCCTGGAACCGATGCTGCAGTACTACGATCGTCAGGGGCGCACGTGGGAGCGACAGGCGTGGGTGAAGGCCCGCTGCATCGCGGGGGACGCGTCGCTGGGGAACCGACTGCTCCGCGAACTCGAACCGTGGGTCTACCGCCGCTGGCTGACCCGGGCCGACATCAGCGGCATCCGCGCGCTCAAGCGTCGCATCGAGCAGCGTGCGGCACGCGAAGGGGACGACGCGGCCGACGTCAAGCACGGGCGCGGCGGCATCCGTGACGTCGAGTTCACGATCCAGTTCCTGCAGCTGCTCGGCGGCGGCGACACCCCGAGGGTGCGCACCGGGGCGACGCTCGAGGCGATCCGCCGCCTCGCGGAAACGGGAGGACTCACCGATCAGGAGCGGGAGATCCTCGAACGGACCTACACCCTGCTGCGTACCGTCGAGCACCGCCTGCAGATCCTCTACGATCGCCAGACCCACCGCCTGCCGACGGATGACGCCGAGTTCGGCCGGCTCGCGGCCCGCCTCGGCTACGGATGCGATCCGCAGGCGAGTGCCCGCCTGCGCGAGGACCTCGCCGCCGCGTCCGACGTCAACCGCCGCATCCTCGACCATCTCCTGCACGACGCGTTTCCGGACGACGTGGCACCCGAGCCGGAGGTCGACCTCGTGCTCGACCCGGCCCCATCCACCACGTTCGTCCACGAGGTGCTCTCCCGGCACGGGTTCCGCGACATCGCGGGAGCACACCGCGGCCTCGTCGCGCTCGCCGAGGAAAAGGTTCGATTCCTGTCCTCGCGGCGCTGCCGCCACTTCCTCGCGGCGATCGCGCCGCGGCTGCTGGCCGCGATCGGGCGCACGCCGGAACCCGACGCGACCCTGATCAACCTCGTCTCCGTGAGCGACTCGCTCGGGGGGAAGGGCGTGCTCTGGGAGCTGTTCAGCTTCCATCCCCCGTCACTCGACCTCACCGTGCGGCTCTGCTCGTCGAGCCCTTTCCTGGCGCGGCTGCTCGTGGGGAACCCGGGCATGATCGACGAGCTGCTCGACAGCCTGCTCGTGGACCGGCTGCCGACGCCGACGGAGCTCGACGCCTCCCTCGCGGAGATCTGCCGGGGTGCCGCCGACGTCGAGCCGATGCTGCACGCATTCAAGGCGTCGCAGCAGCTGCGGGTGGGCGTCCGCGACGTGCTCGGCCGGCAGGACATCGACGAGACCACCGCCGCCCTGTCCGCGATCCCGCAGGCGCTGCTCCGCCTCGTCGTCGCGCACGAGGAGCGCAGGCTCGTCGCGCGGCTCGGCGCGCCGCTGGCGGCCGTGACGGGTGAGCCGGCCGGGCCGATCGTCCTGGCGATGGGCAAGTTCGGCGGCCGTGAGATGAACTACGCGAGCGACGTGGACGTGGTGTTTCTCTACGACCACGACGGCATGTCGTTTCGCCACAGCCCACGCGGCAGCGTGGAGGGGACGACGAACGCACACGTCTTCTCCGAGCTGGCCCAGCGCGTCGCCCGCACGTTCAACACGCTCGGACCCCGGGGTCGGCTCTACGAGCTCGACTCCCGGCTGCGCCCGAGCGGCCGGAGTGGACCTCCTGCGGTGTCGCTCGCCGAGTTCGCCCGCTACCTCGCCCCGGACGGACCGGCGGCGGTGTGGGAACGCCAGGCGCTCGTCAAGGCGAGAATCGTCGTGGGCGGGCCGGCCGCCTCGGCGGCGGTGCGCGAGATCATCGACGACGCCGTCTACGGCCGCACCTGGTCGGCCACCGAGATCGAGTCGATCCGGCAGATGCGGTACCGCATGGAGGAGGGCGCACGGGCGACCAACCTCAAGCGTGGCCCGGGAGGCGTCGTGGACATCGAGTTCATCGTCCAGGCGCTCCAGCTGGTGCACGGCCGCACGCTGCCGTGCCTGCGGACACCCGAAACGCTCGCCGGACTCGTCGCCCTGCACGCCGCCGGGCTCGTCCATGACGAACGCTTCGATTTTCTCTGCCGCGCCTACCGCACGCTGCGCACGATCGAGGGCCGGCTGCGCCTCCTCGATGCCGCGGCCCGCCACGACTTTCCCGCCGCCCCGCCGGAGCAGCGGCGACTCGCGCATCTCCTCGGGCACGAGCGGCCCGATCGCCTCGTGGCGGACGTGCAGGCCCTCACGGCGCGAACCCGCGCCGAGTTCGAACGCGTCTTCAACGAAATCGGCTGCCGCCTCGGTGAGCCGGCAGGGACCGGCCAGCCCCCGTGAGCGGACGCGGGCCCGCTCACACGATCCTCACCACGCGGCACCGGCGGCGGGCGTTCCCGGGCTCAAACTGGCCTTGCTCCGGCGAGGGGGGCGAGGCGATCCTCCTTCCGTCCCGGGGAAGGCCCGTCCCATGCGCCCGCCGCGTTCGATCGTCATCGTCAAGCTCTCCGCGATCGGCGACGTCATCCACGGCATACCGACCGCCGTGGCACTGCGTCGCGCGTTTCCGGCCGCTCGGATCGGCTGGGTCGTCGAGGGCCGCTCGGCCGACGTGCTCGCCGGTCATCAGGCGATCGACCATCTCTTCCGGCTGCCACGCCGCTGGCTGGCGTCGCCGCGCACGGTGCTCCGGCTGCGGCGCCAGCTGCGCTGGTTCGGCGCCGACGTCGCGCTCGATCTGCAGGGACTGCTCAAGAGCGGCGTCGCCACGCTGCTCTCGGGCGCCCGCACGCGGATCGGCCACACCCGGCCCGCCTCGCGGGAACATGCCTGGCTCGCCTACACGCATCCCGTGAAGGCGGGATCCGCACACATCGTCGATCGCAGCTGCGATCTGCTCGCCGCGCTCGGGCTCTCGGTCCCCGCGCCGGCGTTCGAGATGCCACGCTGGCCCGTGAGCCGTGAGCGCGTCACGCGGTGGCTCGATGCGCTGCGGCTCGCGGCCCCGCCCGTCCTGCTCAACCCGGGGGCGGGATGGGCGTCGAAACGCTGGCCCGTCGACCGCTTCGCGGCGACCGCGCGGGCCCTGCACCGGCGGCACGACCAGCCGACGATCGTGGTGTGGGGCGGCGCCGAGGAGCGCGCACTCGCCGAACGGATCGCCGCCGAGTCGTTCGGCGCCGCGCTCGTCGCCCCCGAGACGTCGCTCCAGGACCTCGGCGAGCTGTGCCGACTGGCGCGGCTCGTGATCTCGGGCGACACCGGACCACTCCATCTGGCCGCCGCCGTCGGCACGCCCTGCGTCGGCCTCTTCGGCCCCGTGCCGGCGTCCCGCAACGGCCCGTACGGCACCGCCCATTCGTGCATTGAACCGCCGTCCACGCTCCGCCCCGCCTGGGCCGATCGCAAGACCGACCGCGTGTCGATGACGGGGATCGACGTCGAGCGGGTCGTGACGGCGGCGGAGTCGATCCTCGCGCGGAGCCACGCGGCCTGAACCGGGTATACTGACGGCGCCGGTTCGCCCTCGGGAACGCGCGCGTCACCGCCATGGCCCGTCGTCGTCGCAATCCGTTTTATGCCGTGCTCGGGATCGTGGGCTTTGCCTTCACGATCACGGCCGTCAGCTACTGCCTGGCGGTGCTCCGGCTGGTCCGTCCGGCGACGCTCGTGTCCACCGCGGGCGTTCATCCTCTGCATGCCCTGATGGATCGCCACGGGGCGGGAATCCTCGCGGCCGAACTGCTTCTGCTCGCGGTCGCCACGGTGGGGGCCGTCTGGCTCGATCACGTCGAGGGAGAGCGCATCCTCGCAGCCCGCCGCGCCGAGCGGAATGGTCGTCGGGCGATCGATCGGCCCCCTGGCGACGACGCCACCGACCGGTCCGCGGCCGGATCGCCACCGTGACGGCATCGGCCGCCGACCGAGTCCGCCGGCTGCGGGAACGGATTCGGCACCTCGATCGCCTCTATTACGTCGAGGCCGCCCCCGAGGTCACGGACCTCGAGTACGACCGCCTCGTCGCCGAACTGCGGAGCCTCGAGGCCCGCCATCCCGAGCTCGTGACCACGGACAGCCCGACGCAGCGCGTCGGGGACGAGCCGATCGATTCGCTGCGACCGGTTCGCCATCGCGTGCCGATGCTGTCGATCGACAACGCCTACGATGCCGAAGAAATCGCGGCCTGGGGCCGACGGGTCGAGAAGCTGCTCGACCTCGATGCGACCGCGGATCCGGTCGAGTGGGTCCTCGAGCTGAAGATCGACGGCGTCGCCGTTTCCCTCACCTACGAACACGGGCTGCTGGCACTGGGTGCCACGCGCGGCAACGGGGTGGTCGGCGACGACATCACGCACAACGTGCGGACGATCCCCGGCGTGCCCCTGCGGCTCGAGCTCGACGACCCGCCCGCGACGGTCGAGATTCGCGGCGAGGTCTACATGGCGAATTCCGACCTCGTCACGCTCAACGAGCGCCAGGCGTCCGCGGGACTCGCGCCGTTCGCCAACACGCGCAACGTCGCCGCGGGCAGCATCCGCCTCCTCGATCCGAGGGAGTGCGCCGCCAGACCGCTGCGCTTCCTGTGCCACGGCATCGGCGACGCCGTGGCGGTCGGCGTCGCCTCGCAGGCCGACCTGCTCACGTGGGCGCAGCGCGCGGGCCTGCCCATCGCGCCCCACACCGACGTCTTCCGGTCGCTCGACGCCCTCGTCGAGCGCGGAACCGAACGGATCGAGCAGCTCCACACGCTCGACTTCGAGGTGGACGGCTTCGTGGTGAAGGTCAATGCGTTCAGCCAGCAGGTCCGGCTGGGCGCGACCGCGAAGAGCCCCCGCTGGGCGATCGCGTGGAAGTTCGAGAAGTTCGAGGCGACCACCCGGCTCGCCGGCATCCGGGTGCAGGTCGGACGCGGCGGCACCGTCACACCGGTGGCCGACCTCGAGCCGGTGGAGCTCGCGGGCACGATCGTGCGGCGGGCGAGCCTGCACAACGCCGACGAGGTCGCGCGGAAGGACGTGCGCGTCGGTGACGTCCTCGTCGTCGAGAAGGCGGGCAAGGTGATCCCCCACGTGGTGCGCGTGGAGAAACACCTGCGCACGGGGAGCCTGCCGGCGTGGCAGCCGCCGACCCATTGCCCGGAATGCGACACCGCGCTCGTCCGTGATCCGGACGGGGTCTTCATCCGCTGCCCGAACGTCGACTGTCCCGCACGGTTGCGCGAGCGGCTCCGCTTCTTCGCCTCACGGGGCGCGATGGACATCGAGGGGCTCGGCGACAAGCTCGTCGAGCAGCTGGTCGCCACGGGGCTGGTGACGACCTACGCCGATCTCTACGCCCTCACCCCCGAGCGCCTCGAGCCGCTGGAACGCATGGGCCGGAAATCGGCCGAGGCCCTCGTGCAAGAGATCGCCGCCAGCCGCGACCGGGGTCTCGTCCGCGTGCTCAACGCGCTGGGCATCCGGCACGTCGGACCCCGCGTCGCCTCCCTGCTCGCGGCCCGATTCCCCTCGATCGAGTCGCTCGCCGACGCCTCGGAGGATGAGCTCGCCGCAACGCCCGAGATCGGTCCGGTGATCGCGAGGAGCGTCCGTGAGTGGTTTTCCGGGGACGAGGGCCGACGCACCGTCCGCGGCCTGCGGGCGGCCGGCGTGCGGCTCGACGTGCCGAACGCCGAGCGCGGTCGCGACGGGCCACTGACGGGTCGCACGCTGGTGGTCACCGGTACGCTCGAGGGCTACTCGCGGGAGCAGGCCGAGGAGGCGATCCGGCAGGCCGGCGGGCGCGCGGCGGGCAGCGTGTCGAAGAAGACCGACTACCTCGTGGCCGGTGCCGAGGCGGGCAGCAAGCTCGACAAGGCGCGCACGCTCGGCGTTCCGGTTCTCGACGAGGCCGCGTTCACGCGGCTCCTGCGCGGCGGGTGACGGGGTGCGACGGCGACGCCGCCGCACCCCATGCGAGCCCGGTGAAGGGCACGGCGAACACCGCCATCGCGAGTCCCCAGAACGGCTCTCCGACCAAGACGCCGACGGCGGGCCAGGCCACGAGCCCGAGCCGCGCGATCGCGGGCCGCACGGCCGATGCCCAGAGGCCGACGGCGAACGCCGCTTCGAAGGCCGGGATCGCATGCGTGACAAGGTTCATGAGATACGTCGATCCCGCGTAGGCCGACGTCAGGTCGACGACGCGCGATTCCGCCCGGGCCGCCAGCCACCAGGCCGCGGTGCCATCCCACCACGCGTCCCCCTTGAGCTGGGCGGTCGCCGCGGCGAGTGCGATCACGCTGGCGTGCACCTGAAGCAGTCCGGTGGCGAGTCGCGCCCGCCAGGATGGCGCGGGGGGGGCGATCACGGCGGAGGCGACACGGCCTCGACCCGCGAGGACGCGGTCGAGCGACAGGGCGCGCGTCGCCGGCGCGACCGCCGTGCACCACGTGAGGATGACGAGGCAGTCGTCGGCCGGTCCGGCGAGCATCGGGGCGCGGTGCAGGAGGAGCGACAGCGAGCAGGCCGCCGTCACCGCCACGACCGTCCCGCCCGCTCCGACCACGAGCGCGGCGAACGAGGCGACGGCGATCGCCCAGACGCCACGCGGCCCGAGCGCCGCGTCGACGACCGCCAGCCAGGCGCCATCGCCGCGCGAAACCCACGCGGCGGCGGACGCGGGCGTGACGAGACCCTCCGGTCCGCACCATCGGCCGAGGTCGGCCTGCCAGCTCCAGAGCAACGCCAGCCCGAGCAACCCGACGAGGATGCGCACGAGCGCGAGCGGACGCGGATCGGTCGGTTCGAACCAGAAGCGCATCCACACGGCGCCGAGTCCACGGTCGTCCGGTGCCGGCGCGCGGTCGGCAGGTCCGCTCATGGCCGCGGCTCCGTCCAACCCGCCGGATCGCGACGCGGCACGACGACGGGCGCCACCGCCCCGGCGGGCTCATCGCGGATCAGCTGCACGTCGCCGTCGATCTCCCGCACCCGCGCCGCGAACGCCTCGTCCAGCCGCCCCGGATCGACGCCTCCCACGTCTGCACGAGCGCGCCGCAGCACGCGGAGACGCACGTCGGGGCCGAAGGCCTCGAACATCGCGGCCCCCACGTCGGCGGCGACGCGCGCGGTGCGATCCGGATCTCCGCCCGTCTCGGTGATGGCGCGGGCGAGGCGTCGCCAGCGTCGTGCCCGTTCGCCCGCCATGTCGCCGGGAAAGCGCAGCCGCGCCGCAGGGTCACCGAAGGGCGCGACCTCGAGCACATGATCCGCGTCCTCGGGCAGGCCGTACGTGAACGGATAGTCAAACCCCAGATCGAGCCACGCCGGCGCGAGGAAGGGCGTGAAGATTTTCCCCTTGATCGTGCGCACGAGCAGCGAGGCGCCGCTGCTCGTGTTGCCGATGACGCACAGCGCGAGGCCGAAGAGGTAGATGGCCAGCGCGAACGTCACGGCGGCCCGCACCGGTTCGGCCGCGGCCCCGGGGAGCGCGCCCATCGACGCATCGACGGGGTGACTGGCTCGCGGTGGCATGGCAGGTCCGAGGACGCGTCGCGGGGCCGACGAGGAAGAATCGCGTTGACACGCGCGATCCGACCCCGATAATTATGCTTTGGATATCGGGCCCAGCGACTGCGAGCCCGACTCGAGCCCCAACATCGCGGGGGATTAGCTCAATTGGGAGAGCGTCTGGCTGGCAGCCAGAAGGTCAGGGGTTCGAATCCCCTATCCTCCATTCCTGCGGGGGCCGAGATCGCGTGGGCGGGCGGGGAGTTCGTGCCCCGTTGCGACCTGGCCGTTCCGGTCGGTGATGCGGGATTCGTGCTCGGGGCGACGGTCACCGAGCAGCTGCGGACCATCCGGGGTCGGCTCTTCCTCCCGACGGAGCATGGCGCGCGGCTCGTCGCGTCGCTCGCGGCCGTCGGGATCGAGCCGCCGGAGTCGCCGACGTGGCTCGTCGAGGCGGCCGCCGAGGTGGCGTCGCACAACCACCGCCTCGCAACCCGAGCACGCGCCGACGCGGACGTCGATCTGGGCGTCGTCATCTTCGTGACACCCGGCGGCCTGCCCGCCCAGCACGAGGGCGCCTCCGGCCGTCCGTGGGCGGCCATCCACTCGTTTCCGCTCGCCTTCCGCTCGTGGGCCGCCGCGTACGGGCAGGGCGTCGCGCTCCGCACCGTCTCCGTCCGGCAGGTGCCCGAGGCATGCTGGCCGCTCCACGCCAAGGTGCGCAGTCGGCTCCACTATTTCCTCGCCGATCGCGAGGCGCACGCCGCCGAGTCCGGCGCTCGAGCCGTGGTCGCCCATGCCGACGGGCGGATCAGCGAGACCTCCACCGCGAACGTCGCGATCGTGTGCTCGGGCGTCGTGATCACGCCCCCGGCCGCCGACGCGCTGCCCGGCATCAGCCTCGCCTTCACACGCTCGCTCGCCGAGCGGGCCGGCATCCCGTGGGAGTCCCGCTCCCTCACCGCCGACGACCTCGCGACCGCGGACGAGATCCTGCTGACGAGCACGCCGAGCTGCCTGCTGCCCTGCACGCGCGTGGACGGGCGTCCGGTCGGCGGCGGATCACCGGGAGACGTCTACCGCACGCTTCTCGAGGCGTGGAGTCGGGCAGTCGATCTCGACATCGCGAGGCAGGCCGCCCTGGCGGCGGGCATCCACGCCGCGCCGGCCCGCTGAGCGGCACCTTCGTTCGAGGAACCATCCGTGAAGAACGGCACGCTCGAGGCTCCGCAGACCGTGCAGTACGCCGTGCGGCACACCACCACCTACCGCTATTCCGAGGCGGTGCCGGTGTGTCACAACGAGATTCACCTCGTGCCGCGGCCGCTGCCGCGGCAACGGGTCATGGAGACGGCGCTCGTCGTGGAGCCCGCGCCGGCGGGCGTCTCGTCATCGATCGACTACTTCGGCAACACCGTGGGGTTTTTCTCGATCGAGGAGGCCCACGAGCAGCTCGTCGTCGCGGCCTCGAGCCGCGTGGCGGTGGACGCGCCTCCGCCCTGGACGGACCTGCCCGACATCCCGTGGGAGCAGGTGCGGGACGCCGTCGGCGGGACGCCGGGCAACGGCACGGTCACGGCACGGGAGTTCGTGTGCGAGTCGCCGCTCGTGCGCTCGGCACCCGCCCTCGCCGCGTGGGCATCGAGCTCGTTCTCTCCCGGCCGGCCATGGGCGGATGCGCTCCTCGACCTCACCCGCCGCATCCATCGGGACTTCGTCTACGATCCCACCGCCACGACGACGAGCACGCCGGTCGAGGACGTCTTCGCGCTGCGCCGCGGTGTCTGCCAGGATTTCGCGCACCTCCAGATCGCCTGCCTCCGGTCGCTCGGCCTCGCAGCCCGCTACGTCAGCGGCTATCTCTGCAACGAGCGGAGGGTGCATGGCTCGACCGGCGCGGGCGCCAACGACGCCGGCATGGTCGGGGCCGACGCATCGCACGCGTGGCTCGCCTGCTGGGGTGGTCCCGAGATCGGGTGGGTCGACGTCGATCCCACGAACGACTGCCCGGCGGGCGTCCTGCATGTGACCGTCGCGTGGGGACGCGACTACGGCGACGTGAGTCCGGTGAAGGGCGTCTGCGTCGGCGGGGGCACGCACGTGATGGACGTGGCCGTGCACGTGCGTCGGACGGCGTGAGCCGCGCCGCAACGCCGACGGACTCGACGCCGTGGCTCAGTCGATGTGCGCGAGCTCGCACAGAAGGCTCGTCGCGACGGCGGGGGGGCAGCTCCAGACGAGGAAGAACAACGACTCCCGCGCGAGCCGTTCGGCCGGGTGACCGCGCACGAAACCCGCCCCCTTGGCCGCCGTGAGGGCGGCCTGCGCCGCACGCGTCACGAGGCCGTTGGCATCTCCCCGCAGGCGGTCGCGCGCGGCGATCTCGATCCCGTTCACGGCGGCCTCGCGGAGTCGCCCCGTCAACGCCGCCGCCTCCGCCGCGAGGCTCTCGGCGATCGTGCGCAGATGGGGACGAGTGTCCCCCTCGGCCGCGATGAGCCCCACGGCAGCCCGCGTGGCGCCGAGGGCCAGCGCCGTCGTCGCGAGGCCGCCGGAGCGCGGGGCGTCGGCGGCGGCGACGATCACCGCGGCGGGCCGCACGGACTCGAGCCGCACCGCGGACGTACGGCTGGCCGAGAGAGCGAGCATCTCCATGGGCGGCTCGATCGAGAGGCCGGCAGCCGGGACCGGCACCACGAAGAACAGCCGCTCTCCCGCGGCTGTCGCGGCGCCGGTGACGATCGTGTCCGCCTCATCGGCGCCGGTGACCCACGGACAGAGGCCGTCGAGTCGCCATGCGTCACCATCCCGGGTGGCCGCGAGAACCGGCTTCCCGACGTGCTGGCGGCTCGTCGTGATCTGCGACACGCCCACGGTGGTGAACGACTCGCCCCGGGCGAGCGGCGGCAGGTAGCGCCGACGCACGTCCGCGGCGGCCGTCGCGATGATCCTGACCGCGGCCGCCCACTGCGACATCACGAGTGCGGTCGTCAGACATTCCTCGGCGACCGTCGTCAGCAGCTCGAGAAGCGGCCACTCGTCCGCCGCGCTGCCACCGACGTCGGCTGGAACGAAAGCGGCGAGCACCCCGCTCTCTGCGAGCGCGTGCATCGCCCCGCTCGACCAGGGGCCTTCGACGGCCGTCCTCGCGGCCACGGCGCGGAGCGCCGCCGCCATGTCGGCCAGCGTGTTTGCATCGGGCGGCGCGGATCGGGGGATGATCATGGGTTCCACGACGAGCTGCCTCATCCATTCGGACGCATCCGCGATACCGCCGTGTATACTGCCGCGACTTCTGGCAGGCGACCTCCTCCCCTCCTCCCCACGTCCGGAGTCCCACCATGAGCCGTGCAGAAGAAGCCCCCGCCGCCATCGCCACCCCCGCCTCGAACGGCGTCGCCCCAGTCGTCGGACCGCTCGCACCGCCGCGCCTCGACGAGCTTTCGCCCCAGAATCTCTACGCCAAGTGCCGTGCGCTCGCGCACAACCTCTGGTGGAGCTGGCACCCCGAGGTGACCAACCTCTTCCGCGAGCTCGATCCGGTGCGCTGGCGGCAGCTCGACCACAACCCGATCGCACTGCTCGCCGAGTTCACACCGGAACGGCTGGAGAGCCGGGCGGCCGAGCTCGTGCTCTACAGCCGCATCAATCAGGCCTACCGCAGGCTCAAGGAGTATCTGGCGGGTGAGAACACCTGGTGCACCGTGCACGCGGGCGTGCTCGGCTCGAAGCCCGTCGTCTACTTCTCGGCCGAGTTCGGCATCCACGAGTCGGTGCCGGTCTACTCCGGCGGCCTCGGCGTGCTCGCGGGAGACCACATCAAGAGCGCCAGCGGGCTCGGGATTCCGCTCATCGCGGTGGGGCTCTTCTACAACCAGGGCTACTTCCGCCAGCAGCTCGACATCGACGGCTACCAGCACGAGGAGTACCTGCAGACTCGCGTCGACGCGCTGCCGATCGAGCCGGCGATCGACGTGCACGGCAAGCCGGTCCACGTGCAGATGGATACCCGGAGCGGCGTGCTTCACGCGAAGGTGTGGAAGATGGCGGTCGGGCGGGTGAGCCTCTACCTGCTCGATTCGGACGTCGAGGGCAACTCACCCGAGGATCGACTGCTCACGAGTCGCCTCTACGGTGGTGACAACCGCGTGCGGATTCGCCAGGAACTGATTCTCGGGGTCGGCGGAGTGAAGGCGATCCGTGCGATGGGCATCGTGCCGGGCGTCTATCACCTCAACGAGGGCCACTCGGCGTTCGCCACCCTGGAGGCGGTGCGGGGCCGCATGGAACGGGACGGCTACCCGTTCGACGACGCCGTCCGCCGGGTCGCCCGGCAGACGGTCTTCACCACGCACACGCCCGTGCCGGCCGGACACGACCGCTTCGACGCGGGCCTGATGGAGGAGCACCTCGGACCGACCCGGGACGCGATGGGCATCTCGCACGACCAGCTCATGGGGCTGGGCCGGGTCGAGCCCCACAACCACTCCGAGCCCTTTTGCATGACCGTGCTGGGGCTCAAGATGTCGCGGCGGGCCAACGCGGTGAGCGCCCTGCACGGCCACGTGAGCCGGCGGATGTGGGCGAACCTCTGGCCGTGGCGGGTCGAGGAGGAGGTGCCGATCGGCCACATCACCAACGGCGTGCATGTGCCGAGCTGGCTGTCGTGGCAGATGCTCATGCTCTACGACCGCATCTTCCCCGCGAACTGGTTCCGGCGGATGGGCGAGCCGGACATCTGGCAGAAGATTCACGAGTGCGATCCCGGTGAGCTGTGGGAGACGCACTACGCCCTCAAGAACCTGCTCCTGCAGTTCGTGCGCCGGCGGCTCGCCCGGCAGTGCCGGCGACGCGGCGAATGCGACGAGGCGGTCGAGATGGCCCGCACGGTGCTCGACCCCAACGTGCTCACGATCGGCTTCGCCCGCCGGTTCGCCACCTACAAGCGGGCCGATCTCGTGCTCGCCGATCTGGACCGGCTGCACAAGCTGATCACCGACCCGATGCGTCCGATCCAGATCATCTTCGCCGGCAAGGCGCATCCCGCGGACGAACCGGGCAAGTCGCTCATCCGCCGCATCGCGAACCTCCGCAACGACCCGCGGTTCGCGGGGCGCGTGGTGTTCGTCGAGGATTACGACATCAACGTCACGCGGCACATGGTCCAGGGCGTGGACGTCTGGCTCAACAACCCGCGTCGCCCGCTCGAGGCGTCGGGGACGAGCGGCCAGAAGGTGGTGCTTAACGGCGGCCTCAACTGCTCCATCCTCGACGGCTGGTGGGCCGAGGCGTTCGACGGCCGCAACGGCTTCGCCATCGGTCGCGGCGAGACGCACGCCAACGACGAGATCACCGACCGCCGCGACGGCGAGGCGCTCTACCAGGTGCTCGAGAAGGAGGTCATCCCGCTCTTCTATGACCGCGACTCCGACGGCCTGCCGCGCACGTGGATCAAGATGATGATGAACTCGATCAGCTCGCTGGCCTGGCGGTTCAGCGCCCATCGCATGGTGATGGACTACGCCCGGGCCTGCTACGTGCCGGCCGCCGGCGGCGTGTCGTGCGACATGGCGAGCCGGTGACTTCACGCTGTGCGAGGCACCGGGCGGGGCTGCCCACGCCCCGTCGCCGGACGTTCGCTCCGGCCCTCCAGGCCTCCGCTCACTCGACGCCTCCTCGCTTCGACATCCTGCCTGCGCTCGTCGCCGTACGCCGGCTCTCAGGGCATGGGCAGCCCCGCCCGGTGCGAAGCAGCGCATGAAGGGTCCTGCGGACGTCGTGCTACCGCCGGCCGTCACTCCTCAACGACGCGCTTCCCGCGGAGGAGATGGTGGTAGTGCTGTGCGAAGCGATGGGCCTCGTCGCGCACGTATTCGAGGAGCCGCAGCGAGTAGGAGTCGCGCGAGAGCCGGAGCGGCTCGGAGCGTCCCGGCACGAAGACCTCCTCCTCCCGCTTCGCCAGCGAGATCAGGCAAGGCGCCTGCACGCCCAGGGCCTCGACCGCCTCGAGCGCCGCGGAGAGTTGTCCCTTGCCTCCGTCCACGAGGAAGACGTCCGGCAGCGGCGCGCCGTCGCGCACGAGCCGGGCGAACCGCCGCGACACCACCTCGTGGATGCTCCGGAAGTCGTCGATGCCCTCGACGGTCCTGATCCGATACCGCTTGTACCCCGGCTTGAACGGCAGGCCGTCGATGAACTGCACGAGGCTCGCCACCGTCTCGTTCCCGGCGAGGTGCGCGATGTCCACGCCCTCGATCACGCGCGGGGGACCGGCGAGGCCGAGCACCTTCTCGAGGCCCGCGAGCCCCTTCTTCGGGTCGACGAGGAAGACCTCCGGCTGGACGTGCTCCTCGAGATCACCCCGCTCGGCGAGCGTCTCGAGCAGGCGGATCTCGTCGCGAAGCCGGGCCGCCCGCTCGAACTCGAGCGTCCGTGACGCCTCGAGCATCTCCGCCCGCATGTCGTCGAGCAGGCGGCGCTTGCCCCCGTCGAGAAAGGTCTTCAGGCGGCCGATGTCGCGGCGGTACTCGTCCTTGGAGATGCGCAGGTTGCAGGGCGCCGTGCACTGCCCGATCGAGGCGAGCAGGCAGGGGCGAAACCAGCGCCAGCGATCGTCGTCGGCGTCGATGTCGAGCGTGCACGTGCGGAACTTGAAGATCCGCTGCAGCACGACGATCGCACCCCGCAGGCTGCCGGCGCTCGTGAAGGGTCCGTAGAGCTTCACCCCCTTCCGCCGTGGCGTCCGCGTGAACTCGACCCGGGGATAATCCTCGTGGGTCGTGATCTGCAGGTAGGGAAACGTCTTGTCGTCCTTGAGGTCGGAATTGAAACGGGGCTGAACGTCCTTGACGAGCCGGCTCTCGAGCAGCAGGGCGTCGACCTCGCTCTCCGCCTCGAGGAAGTCGATGTCGCGAATCTCCGCGACGAGGTCGGCCGTCCGGCGATCCTCGGCGGCAGCCTTGAGAAAGTAGCTGCCGGCCCGCGCCCGCAGATTCTTCGCCTTGCCGACGTAAATGACGCGGCCGGCGGCGTCCTTCATCAGGTAGACGCCCGGTGTCGCGGGAAACGCCTTCACCTTCTCCGCCGCCGCCGACCGGTCGCGTGCGGCCGCCGCGGCATCCGTGTCGGCCGGCGTCGTCTCGGCCGTCGGACCGGGCTCGGCGAGCGATTCCCGCTCGGCGGCCGTGGAAGATGCCCGGGCGTCGTCGTCGGCATCGGGGTCGCGCATCACGGCATGATAGACGCCCGAAGCCGTTCCGACTGCTGTGGCGCAGCGATCGGACGGCCGGCGCACATCTCCTTGAGCCGGCCGCAACAGCGATCACTCGGACGGTCGCCAGACGGAACTCCGACGACACGCATTTTGTCATCATCCCTCGATGGTCTGCTCTTCCGAAAACGCGTTGGCCGCGAGCCGATTTCCGTTGACGGCATCCACCACGCCCGACTGGGCCGCGACGAGACTCAACTTGAACCTTCCGGCCTGAATCTGCAGTTCAGGCATCCGAACGTCGTACGTACGACCATCGGGCGACGCGGTGAACTCGATCGGCCCCACATACGCTTTCAGCCGCGCGCTCGTGAACGGCAGGTTGAACCGCGGGGCACCGTCCGGCTGACCGGAGAAGTACAGGCCACGGAGCCTGTCGGTAAACCCGGTGACCGCACGGTTGAAGGTCACCCGGAACGAGTCGAGCCCCGTGAACGCGATGCTCGCCGTCGGCTTCTGCCGGTCGAACGTGACCGTCGTCGAGGCAGTGCTACCGCTGCCAGCCTCGGTGGCACGGATCACCTGCGAGCCCTCAGGGATCGTGACACGCCGACTGATGAAGGACCACATGCCCCGCGGATTCGCCTTGACGGTACCGAGCGTATCCCCTCCCTCGAGGGCGAGCGTGACGGTGGAGCGGGGCGTGGCCATTCCTGTGAAGCGGGGTGCCAAGGCGGCCGTGATGCCGTCATTCTTCGGGCCCGTGTCCGAACACGAGCACAACCCAACGGTGATCCCCATCGTCTGCGACGTGTGCACCGGCGCCATTTCCGGCATCGACGACACGACGGCCATGAGCGCCCGGTTTTCGAGGCTCTCCATCCCCAACCGACCACGCGAGTCGGCCTTCCGGTCCCGCCTCATGAAACGTCGCATGACAGTCATCCTTCCTGGGTTTTCCGATTCCGGCCGTGTCCCGTGACCACGTTTGGATGTACGCAGCCGCCGCTCGATTGGTTCATTCGCACCGCCTGACGGCTCATCCGGCTCCGACGACCGCGCGAAGATCCCGTTCGATCGCGTCGAGCCTGGCCTCGAGGCCTGAGCGCGTGGCCGCGAGATCCGCGGCCGACCCGGGCGGAGCGACGGCGAAGAGGTAAAACTTGATCTTCGGCTCGGTCCCCGAGGGTCGTGCGGCCACGGCGTTCCCCAGCGGAGGGAAACGGCCCGGGCCGCCGGATCCGGCCTCCGGGAGCCCGGCGAGGTCGAAGATCACGAGGTCCGAGGAAACGCCGGCATACGACTCCGGCACGCCGCCGGGCCTCCAGGTCGTGAGGCTCGCCTGATCCCGTGTGCGGACGACATCGAGGCCCCCGAACGACGAGGGGGCCGCGGTGCGCAGGGCCGCCATGATCTCCCGCATGCGATCCATGCCGCTTGCGCCCGGCAGCATGATCGACACCTGCCGTTCCGCATGGCAGCCGTGCCGCAGATGCAGTTCGTCGAGCAGGTCATGGGACGTGCGTCCCTGCGAGGCGAGACCGGCGGCCTGCTCGGCCATGAGCAGGGCCGCCACCGCCGCGTCCTTGTCCCGCACGTGCGTCCCCGCGAGATAGCCGTGCGACTCCTCGGCGCCGAAGACGAAGCGGTCCGGGCCGTGTCGGTCAATCGCCTGTCCGATCCACTTGAAGCCGACGAGGAGCGTGTCGTCGACCGTGAGCCCGCGTGCCTCGGCGACACGACGCACGAGGCCGGTCGTCACGAGCGTCGTGGCCACGAAGTCGCCTGCCTCGAGGCCGCTGCGGGCCTCGCGTCCGGCGATCGCCTGGACACAGAGGAGCGCCGCGAGCTGGTTGCCCGTGAACGTGCGCCACGCCGCGCCCGCCGCCCGACTCACGGGCGCGGCCGCCCCGAGGCGGTCGCAGTCGGGATCGCTCGCGAGCACGAGGTCGTCGCCCCGCTGCCGCGCCTCCTCGATCGGACCGCCGAGCACGGCCGGGTTCTCGGGATTCGCCACGTGCCCGGGCACGTTCGGGAAGTCCCCGTCGGGCTCTTCCTGGGGTCCGTACAGACGGAGCCGTTCAAATCCGGCTCCGCGGAGCACCGGCACCACGGCCGAGGCGCCGACACCGTGCAGCGGCGTGTACAGGATCGAGACGCCTCGCGGTCCGGGAGACGACTGGGCGAGCACCGCCCTCACGAAGGCCGGATCCATCTCCTCCTCGACGAACACGACTCGTCCATCGGCCACGCCCTGATCGAATGGCTCGCGTCGCACCGTCTCGGCACGCATCACCCGTTCGATGATGCCGGCGTCGTGCGGCGGCGACACCTGCACGCCGCCCACCCAGTACACCTTCACCGCATTGTCCGACGGTGGATTGTGGCTCGCGGTGACCATGATGCCGCAGGTCGCGCGCTGCTGCCGTACGGTGAATGAGAGCTCCGGCGTGCTCCGGTAGCCACGGAGAAAGAAGACCCGGAATCCGGAGGCAAGCAGCACCTCGGTGCAGAGCCTCGCGAAATGCTCCGACCGGTGCCGCGTGTCGTAGGCGATCGCGCAGGTCGGCTCGACACCCGGCGGGATGGCGCCGAGCACGTAGTCGGCGAGCCCCTGCGCGCTCTCGCCGATGGTTCGATCGTTGATCGCGTTGCAGCCGACCGGATACATGCGGCCACGGCGACCGCCCGTGCCGAAGGGAATCACGGTCCAGAAGACGTCGTCGAGCTCCTTCCAGCCGGCGGGGCCGGGCTGCGTCGCGTCGATGCGGAGGCCCAATGCCGGGGCGTCGGCGGCATAGCGCGACTGCGTGAGCCAGTCGCGCATGCTGGTGGCGGAATGCTCGGTGATCCAGCCCGCGGCGTGTGCGGCGGTGAGGAGGTCGAGCCGGCGGGCCAACGAGGCCTCCGCGGACTCGGCGCCGCCACCGAGCGGCGCGGAGGCGACTCGATCGACGGGAGCGGTCACGGCGTGAATCTCTCGCAAGGAAGGGCGAACGGGACCCACGCCTTTTATACTCCCGGTCGCCATGACGAAAACCGACTCCACCGACGACCCGCTGATCGTGAGCGTGTCGGGCCTGCGCGGCGTGGTGGGCGGATCGCTCACGACCGACGTCGCGCTCCGTTACGTGACGGCGTTCTCCGCCGGCCTTCCGCCGGGCGCGATCGTCGTCGGCCGTGACGGTCGGGCGTCCGGGCCCGCCCTCGCGGCCGCCATGATCGACCGCCTCACCGAACTCGGCCGCGACGTGATCGATTGCGACGTCGCCGCGACGCCGTCGATCGGCATCGCGGTGCGTGCGACGGGAGCGATCGGAGGCGTCCAGATTTCCGCGAGCCACAACCCCGCCCGCTACAACGGCATCAAGCTGTTTTCCGCCGCCGGCCGGGTGCTCGATGCGGCCGCGGGCCGCGCCGTTCGCGACCGGTTCGACACCGCCGCACCGTGGACCGCAGCCGGTGCGCCGGGAAGGTCGAGGACGCACGACGCCGTCCGGGATCATGTGCATCTCGTGAGCGACATCGTCGACGTGCCTGCAATCAGGCAGCGGCGGCTCCGGGTCTGGATCGACTGCTGCCACGGGGCCGGGAGCCGCGCGGCCCTTCCGCTTCTCGAGCGGCTCGGCTGCGACACGGTGGTCGTGGGTGGCGATGCCGACGGCCGCTACGAGCACGACCCGGAGCCCACGGAGGCCAACCTCGCCGCCATGCTCCCGCGGGTCGCCGCGGCCGGCGCCGACGTCGGGTTTTTTCAGGATCCCGATGCCGATCGGCTCGCCATCGCGGATCCGACCGGCCGCTACCTCGGCGAGGAGGCGACGCTCGCGCTGGCCGTCGATGCCGTGCTGTCGCGTCGAGCCGGTCCGATCGTCGTCAACTGTTCGACGAGCGGCATGGCAGCCACGCTCGCCGCCCGGCACGGCGCTCCATGCCACGTGTCCGCCGTCGGCGAGGCGAACGTCGTGGACGCCATGCTCGCGACGCGGGCGGTCCTCGGTGGCGAGGGAAACGGCGGCGTGATCGACCCACGGGTCGTGCTCGTCCGAGACAGCCTCGTGGCCATGGCGATCGTGCTCGACCATCTGGCCACGCACCCGGGCACCGACCTGACGGCCTGGGCCGACACGCTGCCTCGCCTCGTCATGCGGAAGACGAAGGTCGAGCTCTCGCCCGACCTGCGCGGCCCGGGCCTGCCCGATGGTCTCGAGCGGATCGCAAGGGCGTTTCCCGAGGCGCGTGCCAGCCGCCTCGATGGGCTGCGTCTCGACTGGCCCGGCGGGTGGCTGCTCGTGCGTGGCAGCAACACGGAGCCGATCGTGCGGATCATCGCCGAGGGCGAGGACGATGCGCGCGTGACCGCGGCGATCGACCGTGCCACCGCGCAGCTCGTCGGATCATCGGCAAACACGTGATCGCCTCGCGTGGGGACGCCCCCGCTCCAGGCGGCGGCGAAGGGGACCGTGCGAGCCCGAGGATGAACACACCCCCCGACGGTCTGCGTGCGGCCTACGAGGCGACCTCCTACCATGTGCCCGACACGCCGGTCGGCCCACTCACGATCCGGTGTGGCTGCATCACGGAGGAACTCGACCGCCTCCTCGACGTGGCGGGCAGCATGACGTGGGCATTCGTGAGTGCCGCCAATCCCGGCTCGGTGAGACTCGATCCGTCGGAGAATCTCCGGAGACACGAGGCGCTGCTCCACCATCTGAGGCGACATGCCCTCCCCTGTCACCCCGGCGTGGGCATCGGCGATGACGGATCGTGGCCGGCCGAGGAGAGCGTGCTGGTGCTCGGGCTCGACGAGACCGCAGCACTCTCGCTCGGTCGGACCTTCGGCCAGCGGGCAGTGGTCGTCGGGGAACGCGGCCGGCCGGCCCGACTCGCGTGGATCACGCCGGACGAAACGGGGCCGGCACGCCGTTGAAAACCCCACGGCGCCGACGCGGTGGCGATCCGCCAAGGGGATCTCGACACTGCCTCACGACCCACCCGTGCACCGGCTGTCGGCGGCAATCCGGCCTATGACACGGCGGGTACCGCCCGCGGCCGAACACGGAGGGCATGGTCGCGTAGAATGTGGGTGGAAGGTACATCCGGCTCGAATCGGGCGATCCACGCGGTCGCCCGGGCCAACCTCGCGAAAGCAAAGGTGGTGACCTGACTGGGCAACCGGTCAGGAGGATGTGCGCCGGGGAACTCCGGCCGCCAGTGGGCGGCCGGAGCCACCGGCGAAGCTTTCGAGGATCGTCCTGGTCCTGCGGCCGGAGCCGCGGGGGACGGCCGCGGGAGCCCTTCCGGGAATGGTACGGAAGGGAGACTGCGATGCCGATCGGATATCCCTCGATTCGAGTGGACGAATCCAACCCCCGCCACCATCTCTGGTGCAACAACGGCACCTGGTGGGTGCACTACACGATCCACTTCGACTGCCGGAAGCGGCGCATCCGTCGGTCGCTCCGCACCCGGTCGCTCGACATCGCGATCCGCCGGCGGGACGAACTCCTCGCCCGGCTCGCCGGCCAGGGCGAGACGGTGCCCGAGCGACGCATGCCGCGGCCGGCCGCGCTCGTCCCCATGAGCCCGGACGCCACCCGTGACGTCCTGCTGATCGCGTGACCGGCCCTGCTGCGCCGCGTTGTTTGCCGCTGCTCGATGCCCTGCATGCGTTTCATCGTGCGTTCCCCCTTTCACAGGAGTTCCTCGCATGTCCACCGACCGTGTCCTGACGCTCTATCCCTACCTGCTCGATCGCACCTGCTGGGTGTTCGACGACGCGCGCACGGGCCTCAAGGAGGAGGCCTTCGTATGCGGGATCACCGAGATGATCACGCGCGTCGTGACGGCCAAGCGGCTGCCGAATCCCCAGGCCGGATTCACGATGACGTTCTGCGATCGCGCGTTCGTCGGTCATGACGTCGAACTGCACTGGCTGCGTCCCGACCCCAACGGGGGCAACTGGTACGCCGGTGACGTGCTCGGCGAGCGCATGGAGGGCTGGCTCTGCCCGGCGCTGCTCTTGTACTTCCAGGATCCGCCGCGGCGCATCTTCGTGCGGTGCGACCCGCTGCCGGCCGGGGTCGATCCGATCTGGAATCCGCCGCCAGGCGAGCGCGGGCGTCGGTTCGTCGAGGCGCCGGGCCGCGGGCGGGATACGGAGGACTCGCCATGAGCGGCCCCTTCGGAAACCCCTCGTTCCGCGCCGAGACATCCCGCATTCGGCACCTCGATGCGGCGGGGGCCCGGGCGATCGTCGACGCCTTCCGCCGGCCGGTCGTCGCGGCGGAGGATGGCTTGCCTGCCTATGACCCCGACGAGACGATCGCGGGGGCAACGCACGGCTGGCTCCGGGTCGCCGGCGGCCGTGACGTGGGTGTCGTCGGGCATTACCAGACGCACCTTTACCTGCACGAAGTGATCCGGCTCTCAGTGGCGGTGGCCCGCGAACTGGCAGGGCATTCAGGCCACCTCTACCTCGACAGGCTCACGTCGATCCGTGATGCCGTGGCGGCGGCGCTCGCTGAGCATCGGGGAGGCGGGCTGTCGCTCAACAACCTGCGGCGGCTCTCTCCGACCGCAGCGACATCGCTCGGAAGGCACGGTGGTGAACTGTCGTTCGGCCGTCTCGAGCAACTGAGCCCCGCGGCGGCGAAGGGCCTGGCGCGTCACACGCACGCGCTCCACCTCGCCGGGCTTGAAACGCTCGGGCCGGGCGTCGCCGAGGCGCTCTCCCGGCATCGCGGCGACCTGTTTCTCGACGGGCTGACGCGGCTCACCGGCCGCGCAGCCGCGTGTCTGGCCCGGCATCCCGGCAAACTGCATCTCCACGGGCTGCGGACCCTCGGAGGCCCCGTCGCGGAAGCCTTTGCAAGCCGCGAGGGCTACCTCTGTCTCCAGAAAGTCACGACGGTGACGGCCTCTGAGGCCGCACTTCTGGCAGCGCACCGCGGGCCGCTCCACCTCTTCTCGCTCGACGTCACCGACGCCGTGGCCGAGTGCCTCGGCACGCACGAGGGTTCGCTCTCCATCCGGGTGCCGAATACGATCCCGGTCGCACGGCTGAAGGCCCTCGTGCACCACGGCGGGCCGCTCTCGCTCGGCGGCCTCACGGCCCTGGGTCAGCCGCGCGCCGCCGTGCTCGCCGCCCAGCCGTGTGTCGGGGGGCAGCGCGGGCTGTCAGGACTCTTTCTCAACAGCGTCACGACGATCTCGGCCGCCGTGGCGGCAACCCTCGCAACCCACACCGCGGGCACGCTGTCGTTGAACGGGCTCACCGAGATCGCCCCGGACGTGGCGCGGGAGCTGGTGCGGCATCCGCTCTTGAGCCTCGACGGCCTGAAGAAGGTGTCGGATGACGTGGCAGCCATTCTCGCCACGCACTCCGGGGCCTCGTTGTCTGTGCGGTGGCTCGAAGAGGCGAGCCCGCGGGCGATCTCCTGCCTGCAAGACAATCCCGCCATCGACCTCGGCCGTCACTGGGACCCTGCGGGGCCAGGCCGGGGCACGCACGACACTCAGGGGGTCATCTCGACGATCGTCCGCATCGCCGAGGCGGGTGATGCGGCCTTGCAACGTGGTAGGCACAGGAGGTGAGACATGTCCGACGACGAGATCCAACGATTCGATGTGCCGGCAGGCCGGCGACGACTGATCGACATCTACCGCGCGATGAGGAACTACTTCGAGAGGGTCGCCGCGGCCAGGGGGGAGAGCCTCGACCCGTCGTGGTACGAGGACGGCCCGGACGACATGCCACACCTGCATGGCGACCAGGGTCGCGATACCGGAGGACAGCCGTGACATAGACGACTGACCCACCCGGGCCGCCGACCCGCGATACGACCCCCGATTCCTGAGTCTGGCGGAAGCGTGCCCCCCGCCTCCTCACGCATACGGCGGCTGCAACATGGGCGTCAGGGCGCTCGCACACACCTTGAGGTCGCTCACATCGGTGCGGCCCGAGCAATGGATGTTTGACAGATCGGCGACGAGATCCTGTTTGAGGTCTGGGAGGACACAATTCCCGCGATCGCCATCCACAGCCTCTGATCGGTGCCGGACGCCGAGTCACGACAAAGCCGCCAGGCCGCCGGACTCGGAGAGACTCCGCGCCGACACGAGAAAAACGCCACTGCAGGGGGAGGGCAGCCGTTCCGGGTGCCGGTGACTCTGGCGTCGGCAAACGCGTCACCAGCCTCACCAGCCGCCCATCGGTTCGAAAATGCCTATCGACATCGTTGCGGAAGTGGCATTGGCCGGACTACCCTTTGGGCTCGGGAGCGGACGGGCTTCCTATTTGCAAAACACATGCTGGAGCCATTGCAAAAAGACGGTTATGCTCGTTGCATGTCCACGACTCCCTACCGGCCTCGTGTCGTCGAGCGGGAGCTGCGATCGCGGCTCGAATCCGCCGGGGCGGTGGTGATCGAGGGCCCCAAGGCGTGCGGCAAGACGGCGACCGCCGAGACCATGGCGGCCAGCGAGGTACGGCTCGACGTCGACGAGCAGGCCCGCCGGGCCGCCGAAATCGAGCCCGCGCTCGTGCTCGACGGTGTCGCCCCGCGACTGATCGACGAATGGCAGGTCGTGCCGGCGATCTGGAATCACGTGCGCCGGGCCGTCGATGCCCGCCGGAAGCCGGGGCAGTTCATTCTCACCGGATCCGCCGTGCCTGCGGACGACGTCACGAGACACACCGGCGCCGGCCGGCTCGCACGCGTCCGCATGCGTCCCATGACGCTGTTCGAGTCCGGTGTCGCGAGTGGTTCCGTTTCACTCGCCGCTGTTCTCGATGGAGCCGCTCCTCGGGCGCCCGCCCCGGACCTCACCATCCGTCGGCTCGCCGAACTCGTCGCCCTTGGAGGCTGGCCCGCGAACCTCGGCAAATCGCCCGCGGCGACGCTCGCGGCGGTTCGCGACTATGTCGAAGAGATTCGCCGCACCGACCTCTCCCGCGTGGACGGCGTGCGCCGCGATCCGGTCCGGATCGGCCGGTTGCTCCGCTCGCTCGCCCGGAATGAATCAACCTACGTGAGCGCGGCCACGCTGGCTTCCGATGCCGGCTCCGATGACATGGCACTGCATGACGAGACGGTGCGCGACTATCTCGCCGCGCTCGAAAGGCTCATGGTCGTCGAAAACCAGCCGGCCTGGGCGCCGCATCTCCGGTCACGATCTCGGCTCCGATCGGGGCCGAAGCGGCGGTTCGTCGATCCCTCGCTCGCCGTGGCCTGCCTGCGGGCAACGCCGGACCGCATTCTGACCGACATGGAATGGTTCGGCTTTCTGTTCGAGTCGCTCGTGGTGCGCGACCTGCGCGTGTTCGCCCAGGCAGTCGATGCCGAGGTCTTCCAATACCGCGACAATACGGGGCTCGAGGTCGATGCGATCGTGGAATGCCACGACGGCCGTTGGGCGGCGTTCGAGGTGAAGCTGGGCCAAGCACAGATTGACGAGGCGGCGACCGCGCTGTGCACCTTTGCCGATCGGATCGACACGAAAAAATGCGGCACACCCGCCGCACTCGGGGTGATCACGGGGACCGGCTACGGCTACGTTCGCCCGGACGGCGTGGCCGTGATCCCGATCGGCACCCTGGGCCCATGAGAGGTCGGGGCCGCTCCGCTGCACGCTGCGCTCATGGCCAGTCGTAAACCCCGCAACGGCAAAGACTCCAAAAAACCCCTGACCGCCGCCGGACGCC
>Ga0214923_10001302_pt1 | contig 35676 bp, 38 predicted proteins | sample LL1510_MetaG_FD_177993 | JGI IMG/M metagenome (GOLD analysis project Ga0214923, IMG submission 177993) | Freshwater microbial communities from Lake Lanier, Atlanta, Georgia, United States - LL-1510 | ecosystem: Environmental > Aquatic > Freshwater > Lake | place: USA: Georgia | collected...
CCAACCCGTTGGCCGTGCACGCGGCATGAGTATGCATGAAAGCCAATCATTGCTAGTGGAGATGCAGCTGTGTCGTGGCCGCGATTTTCTGGCCTTTGCCCTACCCAAAATCCGCGCCGCTTTTGGCGTCAGCGGTGCGGCGTGGGACGAAGAAAATGTCAGCCGCAATCTTACCCGCGTATCGCGCAGCCTGATCCGGGTGAATGCCGATGAAGTCACCTATCCGCTGCATGTGATTTTGCGGTATCAGCTGGAAAAACAGTTGCTGTCTGGAGCGCTACGGGTCGCCGATCTGCCGGAAGTGTGGGATGAGCGCATGGAGGCACTGGTCGGCATTAAACCCGATTGCGTGGGCAATGGGTGTATGCAGGATGTGCATTGGCCGGGGGGGAATATCGGTTATTTTCCAACCTATACCATCGGCGCCATGATTGCCGCTCAACTGTTTCATGCGGCAAATCAGGCGCTGCCCGATCTGCCATCCCTCATTCGCCACGGCGACTTCCATCCATTATTCAGCTGGTTGCGAGAAAACGTCCATGGCAAAGGGTCGTCGCTTTCCACGATGGAACTGGTCGAACAAGCCACTGGCCAACCCCTAAACGTTGCGATATACAGGGCGCATTTAGAACGTCGCTATGTGAGTGGTTGAGTTTGAAGTATATTTCCACACGGGGGCACGCCCCACAATTAGGCTTTGAAGAGGTGGTGCTGGCAGGTCTTGCCAGCGATGGTGGGCTGTATGTGCCAGAATCCATCCCCGCTTTCTCGCTGCCCGAAATTGCAAGCTTTGCGCCCTTGTCTTACCGTGAACTGGCGATGCGCATTATGTCGCCCTTTATCGGCGATGCGCTGAGCAAAGACGAACTCACACGCATCATTGATGGCGCGTATGATTCCTTCCGCCACACCGCCATTGCTCCGCTTGCACAGCTGGATACGAATGAATGGATATTGGAGCTGTTTCACGGCCCCACCCTTGCCTTTAAAGATTTTGCCCTGCAGTTTCTGGGGCGGCTGGTTGATCACCTGCTCATTCGCCGCGATGAGCGTGTGGTGGTGCTGGGTGCCACCTCGGGCGATACCGGTTCTGCCGCACTTGCCGGGTGCCGCGGCCGCGACCGGATGCAAAGTTTTATTCTGTTTCCGCATGGTCGGGTATCCGAGGTGCAGCGTCGCCAGATGACCACCATGACGGATGCCAACATCCACAATATCGCGCTGGAGGGCACGTTTGATGATTGTCAGGATGTGGTGAAAACCCTGTTTGCCGATGCCGAATTCCGCAGCAAACACCATCTGGTTGCGGTCAACTCCATCAACTGGGCACGCATTCTCGCGCAGGTAGTCTATTATTTCTACGCGGCGCTGCGCCTTGGCGCACCGGCAAAAGCGGTCAGCTTCTGCGTGCCAACCGGCAATTTCGGCGATATTTTCGCGGGCTATATTGCGCGCCAAATGGGCCTGCCCATCCATCGGCTCATCATTGCCACCAACCGCAACGACATTCTGGCACGCTGCCTGCACACCGGCACCTATAGTATGGAAGGCGTAACGCCCACGCTCAGCCCCAGTATGGACATCCAGATTTCCAGCAACTTCGAACGGTTGCTGTTTGACCTCTATGGCCGCGATGCGGCGCGGCTGGCAACATTAATGGCAGACTTCCGCACCCACCGCTCTTTCACGCTGGAAGCACAACCGCTGGCCGATCTGCGTCGCCTGTTTGATGCGCTGGCGGTGGATGATGTGGCCACGCAAGCGACCATGCGCACGGTCTATGAACAAACAGGTCAATTGCTTGATCCGCACACGGCTGTTGGCGTGGCAGCCGCACGCGCCTGCCATCAGGCGGCATCGGTTCCCATAGTCACACTGGCCACCGCACATCCCGCCAAATTCCCCGATGCGGTGAGGGGCGCGTGTCGCGTTCATCCGGCATTGCCGTCCCATCTGTCCGATCTGTTTGAACGCGCCGAGCGTTATGACGTGCTTAAACATGATCTGGCCCTCATCAAACAGTTTATTGAAGCGCACAAGCAATGACCTTCACCCTTACCACCCTGCCCAACGGCCTGCGGGTTGCCACCGAAGACCTGCCGGGCGTGGAGACGGTGTCGCTGGCCATTTCGGTGGATGTGGGCGCGCGCCATGAAACGGACGCGCAGCACGGGATCTCGCATGTGCTGGAGCATATGGCGTTCAAGGGTACGAACAAACGCAGTGCCCTGGAGATTGCCGAATGTTTCGATAACATCGGCGGCCACCTCAATGCCTACACATCGCACGAGCATACCGTTTATTATGCGAAAACCCTGAAAGATGATCTGCCGCTTTCCGTCGATGTCTTGTGCGATATTGTGCAGCATTCTACCTTTGACCCCGACGAGCTGGAACGCGAGCAGCAGGTCATTTTACAAGAGCTGGCTATGCATCACGACACACCGGACGATCTGGTGTTTGATCAGTTTCAGGAGAAGGCCTTCGAGCAGCAGGCGCTTGGCCGTTCCATTCTGGGCACCGCCGATAGCATTACGCGCCATAGTCCCGATGATCTGCGTCAGTTTGTCGCCACGCATTACCATCCGCAGCGCATCGTGATTTCTGCAGCAGGGCGCATTGAGCACCAGCAGCTGTTGCGCTTGCTGGAATCGCATCTTGAACTGGCACCCGCACACCCACACCCCACCGCCGATGCCGCACGTTATACGGGTGGACATTCGGTGGTCAAAAAATCGCTGGAGCAGCTCCAGCTGGTCATGGGCGTTGAAGCGCCCACCATTCGCAGCAACGATTACTATACACTGCAATTGTTATCGATCATTCTGGGTGGCGGCATGTCATCGCGATTGTTTCAGGAGGCACGCGAAAAACGCGGGTTGGTGTATACCATCCAGAGCTTTGCTTCCTGCTATCAGGATACCGGCCTGTTTGCGGTCTATGCGGCAACCGGTGAAGCGGAATCAAAAACCCTGCTGCCGCTGATCGCCGATGAATGGCACAAGCTCTGCGACGGTATCAGCGAGCCAGAGCTTACCCGCGCCAAGAACCAGCAAAAGGCAAGCCTATTGATGGCACGGGAAAACAGTGCGTCGGTGGCCGAATGGATTGGCCGTCATTTCTTGCAGTTCGGGGAGTATCGTGCGGCAGCCGAGATTTCCAATCGCATTGATCGTATCACTGCAGCAGATGTGCTGGCGCTGGCCACACAGCTGTTTACTTCGCCACGCCTGACGCTGGCAGCGCTTGGCCCCACCAACCATGTGATGAACACGCAAGCCGGCCTGTTTGCTTCCTAAGCTTGTGCGGCAGAAGCCTGACGCGGTTTGGTCTGCTTTTTTGTACGTGTCTTCTGTTTGGCCTGCTGTCCGGCCTGATACGCTTTCTCCGCCCAGTCACAAAACACATCCGGTTCGTCTATCACCTGCTCTGGTACCTGCCAGTAAGACATCGTCACCGGTTTGTTTTTCCCCCTATAGGTGAAAGGCTCACAGCCCGCCGCCTCATAGTCAGCGCGGTTATTCTCTCCCACTTTGAAATAGAGCGTATCATCGACCACAATCGCAAAAATCTGCCCCTGCCGATACAATCCAAGCCCACCAAACATCTGGCGCACCACCACCGGCCCCCACGGCGCAAGCAGATCAATCAGATGCTCGCCATATTCTGCGATCATGGCTTATAGCGCAGCTGCAGATTACCCAACACCTCGCCCGAACATACATGCACCATGCGAATCGCTTTGCCACCTTCCGGCAATTCGATCACCAGCCGAGCCACCACCCCGTCAAAATCCATCGATTCCACCACCTCGCCTGCCTGAAGCGTGATCTTATGTTCACCGCACTGGCGGTACTCCTTTGGAATATGTGCATTGACCGGTTCAACGGCTTTATCGCTGATCTTTTTAAAAGCGAGCACAAACAGCAAAATCGTGCCACCAATCAACAGCAATCCCAGCGAGATAACCACCAGCTTCAATCCCCGGTTGCTATCTTGTGGCTTGTCTGTTTTGCTAGGCGCTGACATGGTCGATTCCTCATTTATAGTTGGTGAAAACGAAGGCGGCATTCGGCTCGATAAGTGGCTGAGCCGCAAGCTACCGGACTATTCACGCAGCAGGCTGCAGCAGCTCGTTGCCGAAGGACAACTGACGCTCAACGGTGCCACCCTAACGGACGTGGCCTATAAGGTCAAACGCGGCGATGCGCTCGCCTTGCATGTGCCGGAGGTAAAACCGCTTGATTTATCACCCGTTCCCATGCCGATCACTGTCGTGTTTGAAGATGCACAGCTCATTGTCATCAACAAACCCGCCGGACTAACGGTTCACCCCTCCCCCACCAGCAAGGAAGCTACGCTGGTACATGGGCTTCTTGCCCATTGCCGCGGCCAGTTGTCTGGCATTGGCGGCGTGGCACGCCCTGGCATTGTGCATCGGATTGATAAGGATACGTCAGGGCTGCTGGTCGTGGCAAAAACTGATCTGGCACACCAGCGGCTCAGCGCCCAGATTAAGCGCCACCTTGTCCGCAGGGAATATCGGGCCGTTTGCTGGGGCGTGCCCAACCCCCTGCAGGGCACCATCACCGGCAACATTGGCCGCAGCCCCAAAAATCGCAAAAAAATGGCTGTAGTGTCAGGAGGAAAGCCTGCCACCACCCATTATCAGGTGGCGCAGATATTCCGCAACGGATCGGGCAAAGACACGGCGTTGGGCGTCGCTGCCGAGATCTGTTGCCAGCTGGAAACCGGCCGCACCCACCAGATACGGGTTCACCTTACCCATATCGGCCATCCCTTGCTGGGAGATCCGCTATATGGATCCAACAGCGTCAGTAGAATCAATAAGATAAGCTCGGAAGAACCCGCCCGTTTAGCACTATTGAATTTTAATCGTCAGGCCTTGCATGCCGAAAAATTAGTCCTATATCACCCGGTAACTGAAGCGGAGCTAACCTTTACGGCTCCCTTACCGGACGACATGAAACACCTTATAGACCACTTGCATTCTATCTAAATTTCCCTATGATTAGGTCGGATATTCGGATGATTATACCGATCCATCGTGAAGCGTGTGAAACGGGTTCGCGTAAGAAAGATAAGACTTCAGTCATGTTGTATAGGAAACGAGGAGGCTCATTCGATGAGTAATCTGGTATCGGCAATGCCAACCCTTTCGTCCGAAAGCGGACTACGGCAATATCTGCAAGACATCCAAAAGTTTCCGATTCTGGAAGCCGATGAGGAGTATGCGCTGGCCAAGCGCTGGACCGAGGACGGTGACTATGAAGCGGCACACAAGCTGGTGACCAGCCACCTGCGCCTTGTGGCCAAGATCGCCATGGGGTATCGCGGTTATGGTCTTCCCGTAAGCGAAATGATTGCCGAAGGCAACATCGGGCTGATGCAGGCCGTGAAAAAGTTCGAGCCGGAAAAAGGATTCCGCCTGTCCACCTATGCGATGTGGTGGATCAAGGCCGCTATTCAGGAGTTTGTGCTGAAATCCTGGTCGATTGTTAAAATCGGCACCAGCGCCGCTCAAAAACGCTTGTTCTTTAATCTCAAAAAGATCCGCCGCCGGATTGATGCCCTCAGCAGCGCCTCTCTCACGCCCGATCAGGTAAAATACATCGCCGAAGAGCTGGATGTGCATGAAAGCGATGTGGTGGATATGGATATGCGCATGCATGCCGTGGATCAACATTTGAACGCACGCATCCAGAATGACAGCGAAAGCGGCGAGTGGGGCGACTTGCTGGCCGATGAATCCGACAATCAGGAAACCGTTCTCAGCAACATTCAGGAATATGGCGTAAAGCGCGACCTGATGCAGCAGGCAATGGATACGCTCAACGAGCGTGAACGCGCCATTTTGTTGGCCCGCCGCCTGAAGGAAGAACCGGACACGCTGGAAGAGTTGAGTCAGCGCTACGGCATCTCGCGCGAACGGGTACGTCAGATTGAGGCTCGAGCGTTGGAGAAAATGACGCAATTTGTGGCCAATGCCAATCAGGTGACCCTGCTCGAAAACAAGCGCGCCGCTTAAGTGTAGATCCCAGCATTTTAAATTAAATTCAGGCTATTAAGCTGTGCTTTTGCTTGTTGCAGCAGGCCTGTTCGTTGCGGGGACATCGCCACGGATTTTGCGCGCTTCCATATAGAGGTGCTTTAATTTCGCACGCAGCAACTCGGCTTGTTTGCGCTCAATCTGCTGCTTCACGTCAGCGGTGACCTGCTCAATAAAGTTCTGGCCACACAGCCGCATCTGAAACGCACGCTGCATCAGAGCGCAGGCGGGGCTTTCTTCCAGTTTCAGACGGCGCGCTTCCACTTCTTCAAAAATATGCTCAATCATGCTCACCCGCCGGCGAAGCAACTGAATCCGCTCCGCGGGATGCATGGTCGCCTTCAGCTGATCATCCTCCAGCTCAAACCGGATCCGCCACAAATCTCCCAGATTTTTACGAGAGTACGCATCATTGAGGGTTTTGATCACCTCTTCCTTGATTTGCTTCACCGCCTCCGCGCCAGCGGCAGCATCGGGGTGATATTCCTTCGCCATATCGCGGTAAAGGGTTTTGATGTCCTGATCCAGCGCCTTGCATTGTGATTTGGGCAGCACTTCCATCGATTCGTAAATGCGCTTGGCCGTCGGCATCAGCTCTGGCACCTCACCCGAGTTAAGCGCCTGAATCTCCGCCTCTATGGCAGACATCTGCTCAAAATAGGTGCCAACATGGTGGTAATAGTCATTGAGAAACTCATCGATCTCCAGCTCCATCTGGCGCAGCGCCTCGCAAGAGCGATCCAACGAATTCAGCGCACGATTGATCTGCGTCTCAAACGCGATCAGCGTCTGGCGGATCTCTTTCTGACTAAGAATAAGCGGCGCTTTTTGCGTGCGCTTTTTTTTGATGCTTGCACTCATGGTTTCCTCACAAGTACTCCAAGCCATACTACAAAACCGGCTAGATTCCAACGATTATCATGCGGCCTGTGAGTGCCGTCCCATTGGCATCTGTCGATACGATAACGCTTCCGCAATATGCTGTTTTTCAACTTTGTCCGATCCCTGCAAGTCTGCAATGGTGCGCGCCACACGCAGCACACGCGTCAGCCCACGCATAGAAAGATTGAGTTTCGCGACTGTTTCTTCCAGCAGCTGGCGCGCGGCCCCCTCTGGCATGGCCACCTGCTGCAGCAAATCACCGCTGGCTTGTGAGTTTGTGCGGATTGTTTCACCTAAAGAATGATAGCGCCGCACCTGCTGTTGCCGTGCTGCTGCCACCCGTTTTGCCACCGCATCGCTCGATTCCGCATTCGGGGTCTCCAGCATCGACCACGTCTCTACGGCCGGAACCTCGATATGAATATCAATCCGGTCCAGCAACGGGCCCGATAGCTTGCCGGTATAATCTTCCGCACAGCGCGGCGCCTTGGAACAGGCGCGGGATGCATCCCCCAAATAGCCGCAGCGACAGGGATTCATCGCCGCCACCAGCTGCACATTCGCCGGATACGTCACATGCGCCTGCGCGCGGGCAACCGATACCGAACCAGTCTCCAGCGGCTGGCGCAATGATTCCAACACTGCACGCGGAAATTCCGGCAACTCATCCAGAAACAGCACCCCATTATGCGCCAGCGAAATTTCGCCCGGCAAGGCCCGCCTGCCTCCTCCTACCATCGCCGCAATGGAAGAAGAATGGTGCGGATCGCGGTATGGACGCAGATTGGTCAATTCGCCATTCGTCAATTGTCCGGCCACGCTGGCAATGGTGCTTGCTTCCAAAATCTCTTCAGCCGACATAGGGGGCAGAATCCCCGGCAGACACGCTGCCAACATGGATTTACCGGCTCCCGGTGGCCCCACCATCAGCATATTATGTCCCCCGGCGGCTGCCACTTCCAGTGCGCGTTTGGCCAGTTCCTGACCTTTCACCTCCGCCAGATCCGGTCCGCGCCGCTGCCCGGAATAGACCTTATGCTGCGGAGGAGACAGCACCTGCGTCCCCTTGAAGTGATTGATCAACGACAGCAGCGAGCCTGCAGCCAGAATGGAAATATCGCCTGCCCACGCCGCCTCAGGGCCGTTGGCCGCCGGACAAATCATCCCCTTACCTGCCGCTTTTGCACCAATCGATGCGGGCAAAACACCCGAAACCGGCTGCAACTGACCATCCAGCGACAACTCTCCCATTGCCCAATAGTCTGCCAATTCACTCGCCGGTAGCGCCTGAAGCGCTACCAGAAGCCCGATGGCGATCGGCAAATCATAATGGCTGCCTTCTTTCACCAGATCGGCAGGTGCCAGATTCACCAGTATTTTCTTGGCCGGAAGCGGCAGTCCAATCGCCGTCAGCGCCGCACGAACCCGTTCGCGCGATTCTGCAACCGCTTTATCGGCCAGCCCCACAATCGTAAACCCGGGCAGTCCACCCAGTAATTGCACCTGCACATCCACTTCGGTGGTTTCCACCCCATTAAATGCTGCCGTCTTGATGCGAGCCACCATGATATTTCTTCTCCTATGGCTTTATTTTGTCTCATTATTTCTGCTTCGAAAGCATTTTGAAAGTATTTCTTAGCATTAATTTAACTTTATTCGAGAAGAATACAGCCTGAGTGCCCATAGGTTCGCACAAATTTGCCTATGGCACCGGATAAAAACACTTGGATACGCTATGTCTGAAACAGAAAGACGTAAAACAAGGCCGCCAAAAGTCAGGACGCTGATCGCTTTCAGTTCGCTGATCATGCTGCTATTCTGCGTCTTCGTGGTGTATCAGGCATCCAAAGCCTACGAATCCTCCATCGATGAAGGTCGGGCGAATGCCAAACGCCTTACTACCATTCTGGGCGATCAGATTGAGCTCAGTTTTCTGGCCGTTGACCTGACACTGCGGCGTGTAGTGGAGCGCCACTACTTCAATCAGCTCTTTGGCAATAATCTGATGGAAGATATTGAACATAACCTGCGCCTGTGGGTCGATGAAACCCCGCAAGTAGCCTCCATCATGATCGCCGATGAAAAAGGCAATATCCGCATCGCCGCGTTCAAACGCGGCTATCAGAATCAGGTGCGGTATAACGCTTCATTCCAGCAGCATCCTGTGTTCCGTTCATTAATTTCCGATGCATCACGCAGCTTCGCCATCGCGCGTCAAGAAGGTGATGAACATGACATGATTCTGTTCGGGCGGAAGATCAACAAAATTGACGGTTCGTTTGGCGGCGTGGTGATTGCGGCCGTGGACCCGACATTCTTCCTCGACTTCTTCCGTTCTGTCGATAAAGGCACGCACCGCTTCATGTCGCTGGTTCTGCAAAATGGCCAACCGCTTTTCACCGGACCCAAAAGCGACGATGACGCCAGTGTTGAGCAGGTGCTCTCGCTCATTCACGAGCACACCAAAACGCATAAATCAGCAGACCTTATGACCGATACTGAAACGGTTCAAGACTCCATCAAAGTATTCTCCTACCGCTCGCTCAAAAATATGCCGATCTATGTCACGGTGGTCATCGACGAGGAAGACTTCCTGATGAGCTGGCGCGATGCGCGGGTGAAGGATGTGAGCTTCCTTGCCATCTTCACCATCTTCGGATCCGTGCTGTCCTTCTTCGCGCTGACCATGGCCAAGCAGATCGTACGAGTGGAAGAGTCCGAAGCGGCGGCGATTCTGGCCAGTCAGGCAAAATCAGAATTTCTGGCCAATATGAGCCATGAATTGCGCACACCGCTCAACGCGATCATCGGGTTCTCCGAAATGATCAATGCGGGTTATTTCGGCTCACTCAATGACAAGCAGAAAGAGCGGATTCATGACATCAATCTTTGCGGCAGCCATCTGCTGCAGCTGATCAGTGATATTCTGGAGTTCTCTAAAGGCGAGGCCGGTAAACTGGAGCTCAATGAAGAAGAAATGGATGTACCGGAAATCATGGATGAATGCATGCGCATCATCAACGAAAAGGCGCGCACCAAACATATCATCATCGAGCTGGATGCTGAAAAACACTTGCCAAGAATTATGGCCGATAAGCGTAAAATTCGCCAAGTGCTGCTGAATCTGTTATCCAACTCCATCAAATTTACGCCGGAAAACGGCCATGTCTTCATGCGTGCTACGCTTGATCGCACAGGGCAAATGCATCTGTCGGTGCAAGATACGGGCATTGGTATTCCTGAAAGCGAGATTCAAAAAGCACTGTCGGTCTTTGGTCAGGTGCACCGCAACCAAAGCCATGAAGGAACCGGTCTTGGTCTGCCGCTGTGTAAGATGTTTGCCGAGTTGCATGGTGGTAAATTGTCGCTCACCAGTAAGGTGGGAGAAGGCACTACCGTCACCGTCAGCATCCCGGCCGAGCGGGTGCTGGGCTAGACCTCAAATCATGTAGCCGTCGCCATATTCTTCGCGGGCGGCCGCCAGCGTCGCCAGCGATGCAATCAGCCCATAGACGCCAAAATCACAGTTTTTTACCTTATGGCGCAGTTCATCGTCATATTCTGCTTCATCGCACATACCGGTAAACCGCATGCCGCGCGCATTGAGGTTATTAAACCGGTCGCGCTCATCATTCACACGGAATGCGCCGCCGATTGCCACCCCGCCCACCAGATAGATCATGGGCTCTGCCTGTGCACCCTCTACCGCATCCACCGTGGGAATGCCTTCCTGAATAATCACCTCGGTGCTTTGCACGCCCTCTTTGATCACATTCATTTTATTGCGGTTCTTTTTGTTCATCTCATACAGCTCTTCGCCGGATCGCACCGTCATGATGCCCATACCGTAGGTGCCGCTATCGGCTTTCACAAACACATAAGGCTCTTCCGTAATGCCATATTCGGCATATTTCTCACGCACCGCCCGCAGCACTTTTTCTACCCCAAGCGCCATGCATTCAATGCCCAGCCGCTCACCAAAATCCACCCGGCCGCATTTGTGAAATATCGCCGAGATCAGCCACGGGTCGATAGAAAAATGCTGCGCAAACTGACGCGACACCTGTTCATACGCATCAAAGTGAATGCTTTTCTTACGACGATACCACCCCTGCCCCAGCGGCGGCACCACCAGTTGCGATAGCCCTGTCAATAATTCCGGCAATCCGCTCGTCATGTCATTATTCATGATGATCAGATCAGGAACAAAGCCCGTCTGCGTTCCAAGCCGACCATTATCTTTAACCAACGGATACTGAACCATCGGCTCTCCCTGTGATCCCTCAAGCTCAAGCGGTTGTCCGGCCTCTGCCTGAAGGCTACCCAGCTGCACCTCAAAACCGGCCGCTTCAATGATCTGCTTGAGCGCCAGCAGATTATCCAGATATCCCAGATTGCGGGTATGGTTCTCCGGTACGATGAGTATCCGCCGCACCGTCGGTTCATATGCAGCAATCACCTGTTTTACCCGTTCTACCGCACGCTTGCGCGCCGCAGAAGACAGGTTGTTGAAGCCTGCAGGGAATAAATTGGTATCCACCGGCGCCAGCTTGGTGCCGGAGTGGCGCAAATCCACCGAGCTGTAAAATGAAGGCGGTGTTTCATCAAAGCGCGTTTCCAGCCACTGCTTCACGTCATGTTGTCGCAGCGCGAGCAAGCCTTTAAGCGTCTCCATAACCGGTGATGAGGTCATTGTCATACGATCATCCATTCCCCACCGCACGAAAATGCGGCGCAATGTGCCAGTCTCCAAACCAGCATTGTGTCAACGATAGCAAGGTTATCGCCGCCGTATCGGCTCGCAGCACGCGCGGACCCAGACTGATCCCTTTGGCAAAAGGCATATGGTAGAGCAATTCCCGCTCCTGCGGCGCAAACCCGCCTTCCGGACCGATCAGCACCGCCCATTTATTAACCTGTGCCGCACGCAACCATTCTTTTGCGGGCAGGCCATCACCCCCCTCATCCCCGAAGCACAGCAAGCGGTCTTTATCCCAATCCGCCAGCATCTGCCGCAACTCCACCGCTTCTGCCATTTCAGGCACTTCTACCCGCTCGCATTGTTCTGCGGCCTCTACCGCATTGGCACGCAGCCGCTGCAGATTCACGCGCTCTGCCTGCGTATACTGCGTCATCACCGGTTGTAATTTACTGACGCCCAGTTCTGTCGCCTTCTGCACCAGATAATCAATCCGGCCAAATTTAATCGGCGCGAAACACAACCACACATCCGGCGATGGCAGAAACGGACGTAAACGTTGCTGCACTTCCATTTGAACGGTCTTTTTACCAATATCCGTTACCAAAGCGCGCCACTCTCCATCCTGACCATTAAACAGCGCCAACACATCCCCCGTTTTAACTCGCATCACCCGCGAGACATAATGCGCCTGATCTCCTTCTACAAGAAGCAGCGCATTCTCACTCAAGCGGTACTCGACAAAAAGGCGTATCTTGGGGTAGGACTGCATGAAGAATGTTTCTTTCCTGTGTTATTGCGGCAGTCTAGCGAAATGATCTCTTGGGCACAACGACGCAAATCCGCCTTGCTTTACCTGCAGTTGATGCGGCTCCACCGCCCCATCGGCATCTGGCTGGTGCTGTGGCCTTGCTTCTGGGGCGCCATGATTGTCTATCAGGGCAACCCGCCATTGCAGGTGATGCTGCTATTGCTGATCGGCGCGACGATCGTACGCTCGGCCGGATGCATTCTCAATGATATCGCCGATCACAAATTCGACCGGCAGGTGCTGCGCACCCAAACCCGCCCCTTAGCCAGCGGCGCGCTGACGCTATATGACGCGTGGGCCTTGCTGGCGTTCCTGCTTGCATTGGCCACACTGGTGGCAAAGGCGCTCAACCCGATACTGATTCTATGGGGTGCGGCTGCACTGATTCCGATTGCCATTTACCCACTGATGAAACGCATCACCTGGTGGCCGCAGGCGTTTCTTGGGCTTACATTTAACCTTGGGGTGTTTTTTGTCTGGGGCAGCGCACACCACTCACCCGATCTGGTGGCCTTACTGCTGTATCTGGCGGCGCTATGCTGGACACTGGGATACGACACCATTTATGGACATCAGGACAAAAAAGATGACGCGGCAATTGGTGTGAAATCAACGGCGCTGCGCTTTAATAAAACCCCCAAATCCTTCATTGGGTTTTGGTATGTGGGGATGGTGTGCTGCCTGTATGCGGTAGGGCTTCTGGCGGGTTATGGTGTTGTATTTTTCTCCGGAATCGCCCTGTGCGCAATGCATCTGTTGTGGCAGGTACGCAGTCTAAACCCCGACAATCCAGCCAGTTGTTTATCCATCTTCAAATCCAATCAATGGTTGGGCGGCATGGTTTTTTTGTCAATTGCCGCCGAAATACTGCTGTAAATTTAGCCTTTCTTTAACCTTTCCCATCCATACTGGGTAGTGACGTCTGATATAACAGGCGCAAGAATGAGAAATGTTAACTGGGAGCAGTGCGTGACAGATACTTCGTCACATCGTAGTACAGACACGCAACAACATGCGGTCATGAAAGAGTACAAAACGATAGAACCATCCGACCGAAACTCAAGCAAGCGCACCGCAGCGCCGCTCGTTGGCGTTGGCTACCCACCTGAGTTTCTATCTGCGCTGGATAATGCGGTCTCAGCCGCTATCAGCAAAACGTCTGATGGCGCGCTGCTGGTGCTGTCCATCGATAACCTGTCCATGATCCTCAGCGCCCACGGCCACACCATTTGTGAGGATGTGATGCTGCAGCTGGGCAACGAAATTGCCGAAATTATCGGCATCACCGATGCCATTCATCGCATTCAACGCGATCAGTTTGGAATTATCGTCAATGACACCAACGAAGAGGAAGTGCGCTATCTGGCAGAGCGGATTATTTCGCACATTCAGCATTTCAGCTGCTACGCCCAATATGGGTCGCTGCATGTCACCAGCTCTATCGCCAGCATTCACTTCCCCAAACAGGCGAAAACGGCCCATGATGCCCTCGATAAAAGCTTCATCGCGCTGCATGAGGGCGATGGCGGCGTTTCCATCCGTTCACTCGAACGTGAGATGGATTTATCGGCGACCAGTCGTCAGGAAATGGGGCTGGCCAATTATCTCAATAAAGCCATCCGCGAAAATCGCCTGCAACTGGCTTATCAACCCATCATTTCTTCCAAAACCGGTGAGATTTCGCATTATGAGGCCTTGCTGCGCATGCGCACCGATGACGGCAAGATTACCTCTGCCGGCGCGCTGGTTCCCATCGCCGAACGCATGGGTTTGATTGATCTGATTGATGATTTTACCCTACGCCGCGTGATTGAAGAGCTGCGTCAGGACGATCATGTGAAACTCGCTTTCAATATTTCCAATCTGACAACCAAGAATGCGAAATGGCTGGAAGACTTCACCTACCACCTGCAGGAAACCCCGCATATCGCTCCGCGCCTGATTGTCGAAATCACCGAAACCGCCGCACAGTTGGATCTCAGTCACACCGCGTATTTCGTGGCAGAAATTCAAGCAATGGGCTGCATGGTAGCGCTGGATGATTTTGGGTCTGGTTACACTTCTTTCCGTCAGCTCAAAACCCTGTCCGTCGATATGGTGAAAATCGACGGAGCGTTCATCAAGGATCTGGTCGATAATGCGGATAACCGCTTCTTCGTCAAAACCTTGCTCGATTTCACCAAAGGCTTTGGCTTAGAGTCGGTGGCCGAGTTTGTGGAAAATGGCGAGATTGCCAAAATTCTGATGGAACTGGGCGTGGAATACCAGCAGGGCTATTATTTCGGTCGTCCGGAGAATCACCGCAGCTGGCTCAAAAGCGGCGAGTACGACAACCGCTAAAAGACTTGCAGCTACGACTCGGATTCGGTAGATGATTACGACCCGTGCCGCTTTAGCTCAGGGGTAGAGCAACCGCCTTGTAAGCGGTAGGTCGCCAGTTCAAATCCGGCAAGCGGCACCACTGACTCCCTAACATTTCGGTCTGAAATTCCTGCAGCTTCTGTCTTGTCATGCCGCATCTTGCATGTTACTGACAGATCTCGGCCATTTAGCCGTAACCGAATTGGAAACAGACGATGCCCATACAACCCGACAGCTGGATTCGCGAACAATCGCAAAAACACGGCATGATTGAGCCATTTGTAGAACATTTACAACGGGATGGCGTCATCTCCTATGGCCTGTCTTCCTATGGTTATGACGCACGGGTGGCAGATGAATTCAAAATTTTCACCAATGTGGATTCGGCAACCGTTGACCCCAAAAACTTCTCACCGCAAAGCTTTGTCGATCGCAAAACCGATGTATGCATCATCCCGCCCAATAGCTTTGTGCTCGCCCGTACGGTCGAATATTTCCGTATCCCGCGTGATACGCTGGTGGTGTGCCTTGGCAAGTCCACCTATGCGCGCTGCGGCATCATTGTTAATGTGACACCGCTGGAGCCAGAATGGGAAGGGCATGTAACCCTGGAATTTTCTAATACGACACCCCTGCCGGCAAAAATTTATGCCAATGAAGGTGCCTGCCAGTTCTTATTCCTCAAGGGCGAGTCTGTGTGCGAAGTGTCTTACGCCGACCGCAAAGGCAAATATCAGGGGCAAGAAGGCGTCACCCTGCCCCGCGTCGAAAAGAAAAAGGCCTAACACATTGGATAAACTAAGGATCATTGGGGGGAAACCCATCTCCGGCCGTATTCGCATTGGCGGGGCGAAAAACGCGGCGCTGCCGCTGATGGCCGCCTGTTTGCTATCTGACAAGCCGATTACCCTGACGAACGTACCCTATTTGCGCGACATCACCACCATGGCCAACCTGCTGAGTCAGCACGGGGTACATCTGACACTGCGTGAACCCAAAAATGATGTGCGCGAAGTATCGCTGGATGCCTCACAAATTACCAATTTCACTGCACCCTACGATATTGTGCGCACCATGCGCGCCTCGGTGCTGGTGCTGGGACCACTGGTTGCCCGCTTTGGCACGGCGCGTGTATCGCTGCCCGGTGGCTGCGCGATTGGCACACGTCCCATCGACCAGCATTTGAAAGCGCTGGAAGCTATGGGTGCCAAAATCGAGCTGGATGAAGGCTATGTGGAAGCGCGTGCACCACGCGGTCTGCAAGGGGCCGATATTACCTTTGACATGGTATCGGTTGGTGCCACCGAGAATACGCTGATGGCCGCTTGCCTTGCCGATGGCACCACCATCTTGCGCAATGCCGCCCGTGAGCCGGAAATCGGCGATCTGGCAAAGTTACTCATCGCCATGGGTGCAAAGATTGAAGGCATTGATACCGATACATTGACCATTCACGGCGTTGACCGATTGGAAAGCGCGACCCACCGCGTACTGCCAGACCGTATCGAAACCGGCTCGTATCTGTGCCTCGCCGGTATGGTGGAAGGCGAACTGGAACTGCTCGAAGCGCAAGCCCACACCTCAAAAGCGTTGATTGATGCGCTGGCTCATATCGGCGTTACCGTTACCGAAAAACCCTATGGGCTTCATGTCAAACGCACAGCGGAAACACTTAACCCGATTGATCTGGTCACCGAACCTTTTCCTGGGTTTCCCACCGACATGCAGGCGCAGATTATGACCCTGCTGGCCCTTGCAAAAGGCCAGTCGCACCTGACCGAAACCATTTTTGAGAATCGCTACATGCATGTGCCGGAGCTGGTTCGTCTGGGCGCGAATATTCACGTCGATGGCCGCTTGGCCACCATTCGCGGCGTGGAGGGTTTTCGCGGTGCCGAAGTAATGGCAACGGACCTGCGTGCGTCTGTGTCGCTGGCCATTGCCGCGCTTGCAGCCAATGGCGAAACCGTGTTACATCGCGTCTATCACCTAGACCGCGGCTATGAGCGGCTGGAAGAGAAACTGGCAGCCTGTGGCGCCGATATTAAACGAGTCAGATAATATGTTTGAGCGCACCATCACCATCGCCGTTCCTAAAGGCCGCATTTATGAAGAGTTGGAGCCGATTCTCAGACGTATCGACATTCAGCCTGAGGCCGACTTTTTCAATGAGTCCAGCCGTGCCTTGCAGTTTGCCACCAACCACCCGTCTATTTCGTTTATCCGCGTGCGCAGCTTCGATGTGGCCACTTTTGTGGCGTTTGGCGCGGCACAGCTTGGCATTGTCGGCAGTGACGTACTGGATGAGTTTGACTATCCCGATCTGTATGCACCGCTGGATCTGGGGATTGGCAAATGCCGCCTTTCCGTGGCAGAGCCTGCCGATCTGGCCTCCCACGATGACCCCAAGCGCTGGAGCCATATTCGCGTGGCCACCAAATACCCTAAACTCACGCAGGATTATTTCGCCAAACGCGGCGTGCAGGCCGAATGTATCAAGCTTAATGGTGCTATGGAGCTGGCGCCCAAACTGGGTCTGAGCGAACGCATTGTCGATCTGGTATCTTCCGGCAATACCCTCAAAGCCAATGGCCTGGTGGAAGTGGAGGTGCTGATGCAGGTCTCCTCCCGATTGATTGTCAACCGCACGGCGCTTAAAACCCAAAGCGATACGCTGTCACCACTCATTGCCAAGTTCGAAGAGGCGGTACATGCCCTTGCTGCTTAACCAAGATGATGCCGGCTTTCAGCAAGCATTTAACCGGTTCCTGCACGCTCGTACCGAAGAGCCAACCGATGTGCGCGAAGCGGTCAGCGCCATCATCGCCGATGTGCGCACCCGCGGCGATGCTGCGCTCATAGACTATACTAGCCGTTTCGATGGGTTTGAGCTGACCGCGGAAACCATTGCCATCAGCCGCCATGAGCGTGAAGCGGCGCGCAACGCCTGTCCACAACCGGTGGTGGAAGCCTTGGAATTGGCGGCTGCCCGCATCCGATCTTATCACGAAAAGCAGCTGCCCTCCGACCTGCGTTATGTGGATGAAACCGGCACCGAGCTGGGTTGGCGCTGGACCAGCATCGACGCGGCGGGGCTGTATGTTCCCGGCGGGCGGGCAAGCTACCCAAGCTCTGTGCTGCATAATACCATTCCCGCCAAAGTAGCAGGCGTGAAAACACTCAGTATGGTCGTCCCCACGCCCAAAGGCGAAATAAATCCAGCCATTCTGGCCGCCGCAGATATTGCAGGTGTCGATCATATCTACCGTGTGGGCGGGGCGCAGGCCATTGCAGCACTGGCTTATGGCACCAACGCCATCGCCGCCGTCGACATCATTGTTGGGCCGGGTAATGCCTATGTGGCCGAAGCCAAGCGGCAAGTGTTTGGCCGCGTGGGGATCGACATGATTGCTGGTCCATCCGAAATTCTGGTGGTCGCCGATGAGCATAATAATGCCGACTGGATTGCAGCCGACCTGCTCTCGCAGGCCGAGCACGACCCTCTGGCGCGGTCGGTGCTGATTACGGATGATGCCGGCTTTGCCAAAGCGGTGGAACAAGCCATAGAGCGCACACTCGCCACGCTGGAGCGCAAAGAGATCGCTGCGGCCTCGTGGCAGAACCATGGCGCGATTATTCTGGTCAGATCGCTTGATGATGCCATCCCTCTCATCAATGCCATCGCCGCCGAGCATCTGGAGCTGGCAATAGAAAAACCCGACGCGCTGCTACCGCAGATTCGTCACGCCGGCGCCATTTTCCTCGGACGCTATTCACCCGAAGCCATTGGCGATTATGTCGCAGGCCCTTCGCATGTTTTGCCCACATCCAGCACGGCGCGCTTCTCATCGGGCCTGTCCGTTTACAGTTTCTTAAAAAAATCATCGCTCATTCACTGCACGGCGAAATCCTTACAAGCGATTGGAAAACAAGCGGAAAACCTTGCTGTTTCTGAAGGGTTGGGGGCGCACGCCCTCTCGGTTAAGCTGCGTCGCAGCAATTAACTCTACCGCACTGCAACATTTTTCTGTATAAAGGAGAAATGGAAGCGGCTTTAGACACCAAGGAACGGATTGCCAGCATCACGTTGGATGATGCGAGCATCATTCGCCGTGCGGCGGAAGTGGAGCGCGAACGCGCGACCGCCATCGCCGATCTGCTCGCGAGCAATTCTTTTGCGCCCTACTGTGTCCAAGCCGGCCCCTACGATATTTTTCTCAGCACGCGCGATAATCGCCTGCTGCTTAGAATTTCCTCCGCTTCCATGGATGCACCCAGAGAAGTCATTCTCCCTATTAAGCCCTTCAAACAGATCGTCAAAGACTACTTTCTGATTTGCGAAAGTTACTTTGAAGCCATGAATACGCACCAGCCACACCGCGTGGAAGCGCTCGATATGGCCCGCCGCGGTATCCATAATGAGGGGGCGGAAGTGCTGCTAAATCAGCTGGAAGACAGAATAGTACTTGATTTTGACACAGCAAGGCGTCTATTTACGCTACTTTGTGTTTTACATATCAGGTAACTAAATGGCAAAAGAAGACTTACTGGAATTCGACGGCGTGGTCGAGGAGCTGCTCCCTAACGCAATGTTCCGCGTGAAACTGGATAGCGGTCATGAGGTGTTGGCTCACACTTCCGGCAAAATGCGCAAGAACCGCATTCGTGTGTTGGCCGGCGACAAAGTGACCGTTGAAATGACCCCCTACGACCTTTCCAAGGCCCGCATCAAATTCCGCCACAAATAACAGGCGGGTGCCACGTGGCCATCATTCCGTTCATTCTGGCCTCTGCTTCTCCTCGCCGCAAGGCATTGCTCGAACAGGTTGGCATTGTTCCTGAGGCTATTGTACCCGCTAATACCGATGAAACGCCTCACCCCCATGAGTTGCCCAAAGACTATGCACAGCGGGTGGCTTTGGAAAAAGCACGGCTTATTGCAGGCAGCCACCCCCACATGGCCATTTTGGCTGCCGATACGGTGGTGGCGTGTGGTCGCCGTATTCTACCAAAAGCGGAAGATGAAGAAACGGCCAGACGCTGTCTGACGTTGCTTTCCGGTCGCAGGCATCGCGTGCTCACTGCTGTCTGCCTGCTAGAACCCAATGATAAAATCTCAGCACGTCTGGTGGAAACCATGGTCAAATTCCGCAGGCTAACGGCTAGTGATATCGACTGGTACATCCGCACGAATGAATGGCAGGGGAAAGCGGGAGGCTACGCGATTCAGGGGGCTGCTCAGGCGTTTATTCCTGCAATCAACGGGTCCTATAGTAGTGTGGTGGGACTTCCCTTGCAGCAAGTGATGGCGCTGCTAACGCGCTAAGACGTCATCTGCCAGCAATCCGCCCAGCGGCATGCCGCCCAGAATATGCATGTGGAAATGGGGAACCGTCTGTGATGCATCCACCCCATGATTAGCAATTAGGCGATACCCCGTCTGGTCCACCCCCAGCTGCACTGCCACGCGCTGCACCGCGCTGAAAAATCCCGCCACTGTGGCCGCATCCGCCTTTTGGACAAAATCATCAAAGGAGGCATACTCACCCTTGGGCAGCACCAGCACATGTACCGGTGCAGCAGGCGCAATATCGGCAAATGCCACCGCATACTCATCATCATAGATGAACGTTGAGGGGATTTCCTTACGCAAAATTCTGGCAAAGATATTGTCGGGGTTATAGGTCATAGGATCTGGCACATTTCATTAAATTCCGGACGCGGCAATCGAGGGTGTAGTTTCTTGCTATCGCCATAGCCGATATTGATCAGAAAGTTTGAGCGGATGGACGTTTTGGCGAAGAATTCGCCATCCACCTTAGCTGCATCAAACCCGGACATCGGCCCAGTATCAAGCCCCAGGAGCCTTAACGCGAGGATTAAGTATCCCCCTTGTAGCGAGGCATTACGAAATGCCGTCTGCTCAATTTTCTGGTCGTTGCCCACAAACCAGCTTCTGGCATCCGCATGTGGAAACAGTGTGGGCAGTTTATCATAAAAGGCCATATCCTGACCAACAATGGCAGTGACCGGCGCACCCATCGTCTTTTCCACATTGCCCGCATCCAGCGCCGGTTTTAGTCGCTGCTTGGCTTCCTGACTTTTGACAAATACCACGCGCATCGGTTGGCAATTGGCGCTGGTTGGGCCCGTTTTTGCAAGATCATACGCCTGAATCAGCAAAGCATCATCAACCGGTTTGTCTAACCAGTGGGCGTGCGTGCGTGCTTCGTTAAAAAGCTGATTAATAACAGATTGATCCATGTGATTACTCCTTGCGGCTTTTCTTCTCTTCAATCCCCGAGATCCCCTCACGGCGCGCCAGCTCCGCCAGAACATCCTCCAACGCAATCCCTGACTGCGCACACAACACCATCAAATGGAACAGCAGATCGGCCGATTCATAGACCAGTTGCTCGCGGCCCTCGCCCACAGCGGCCATGGCCACCTCTGCTGCCTCTTCGGATACTTTCTTGGCAATATGCTTCACCCCTTTACGGCAAAGGCTTGCCACATAAGAATCATTCTCGTCCGCTTGCTTGCGGGCCAGAATGGTTTGTTCTAAGCGGTAGAGAGAAAAAGACTCCGTCATGGGGCTACTCATAATCGGTTACATCGGGTTTGACCAGTCTTAATCTATTGCTTCAAATACCCTGATTTTCGCTAAATTTTCCTATAATTTATCAATAAATTTGCTCATTTTAATGCAAAATTTTAACGGCTTTTTAATAAATCTGTGTGAAAATTAACATAATCACTAATAAAAAATATTCTGAAAACTAGACGGGACGGCATGGCAATTAACCTCACAAAAGCGGATATTGACCTGTTAATTCGGGAACCCTCTGGGGACGTACGCGCCGCAATCGCCAGCAAAGTCGGTAAAGGATTCCAAAGCCATGTTTTTACCCCCCGCGAACGCCAGTTGGCAGAAGATATTTTCCGTTTACTGTTAAGAGATACAGAAGTCCGCGTGCGTAAAGCATTGGCCGTCGAGCTGAAGCTTTCTCCAGATGCGCCCCATGATGTTATCCGCGCGCTTGCTGAGGATTCAACAGAGATTTCCGCCCAGATTCTTGAGCATTCTCCCGTCTTAACGGAAGAGGATCTGGTAGAAATTATTCAAGCAACACAGCATATTGTGCGTTTGGTTGCCATTGCTTCCCGCAAACAGGTGCCCGCACCCGTCTGTGGCGCATTGCTGAATAAAAAAGATATTGCTGTTGCAAAAGCGCTCACCCACAACAAAGGCGCGGAGTTTGACGATGCCAGCTTCCGTACCCTGATTGAGCAGTTTGGCGACAATCAGTCTATTATGGAAGAGCTGGTATATCGGGGCGGGTTATCGTATGAATTCGCAGAAAAGCTGTTTCATACCGTATCCGATACACTCAAGCGTCAGCTTACAAAACGTTATCGTATAAACTTTCATAGTACTGATAAATCAGTTGAAAATGCTAAAGAGACGGCAACGCTTCGTTTTCTGTCTCCGTGGATGAGCCAGAATGATATTCAGGCGCTGGTGAATCATATGCATAAAAACAAGCGCTTAACTCCTCACATCATCATTCGCTCGCTGTGTATTGGTGATCTGCGCTTCTTTGAAACGGCGATGGCAAAGCTGATCGGAATCCCGATTATTAACGTGCGCGCCCTGTTATCGGATACTGGTAATCTTGGTTTCTCAGCACTTTACAAGAATAGCGGGATGCCGGAAGAATTTAAAGATGCAGTACGTATCCTGTTTAGAATCTCCCGCGACGTGATCCCCGATGAAAAAAATCAACAGGAAGACTTTTCCGGACGCATTATTGAGCGGATCATCGAAGAAGGACATGACAAATCTGTCGAAAATATGCCATACTTGCTCTCTGTGATTGGTAGGAGTATGCCGCATGTCCCAACCTTCCACTGATAAGCAATCCAGTGAAGGCCTTTCAAAAAACGACGTAGCCCTGTTACTTCAGGATGGCTCAGCCAACTCTCGCGTCACGGTACTCGATAAAATTGCCAAGCAATATTCTACCGGCTCCTTCAAAGAAAAAGAGCTGATCTATGCGGAGCAGATTTTCCGCCTGATGATGAAAGACGCCGAGGTAAAAGTGCGGCACGCCCTTTCCGAGCGCGTGAAAGATAACCCTGATATTCCACGCGATATTGTGCTGCATCTGGCACGCGACGTTGAAGAGGTGGCCATTCCCGTCCTCGAAGTGTCGGAAGTGCTCAGCGACTCCGACCTCATCCAGATCATCGAAAGCAGTCCGGAAGTTCGGAAACTGCTCACCATTGCTGAGCGCGATCAGGTGTCCGCCCGCGTGTCAGACATATTGGTTGAATCGGCAGAGCCCGAAGTGGTGAAAACCCTGCTGGATAATGATGGTGCTGATATTTCTGAGAAAACCTACGGCAAGATTATCGAAGAATACTCCAATCACGATGAAATTAAGAGCTCTATGATTGACCGGGCGAGCCTGCCCATGAGCGTAGTGGAAAAACTGGTCAACCACGTGTCAGACTCGCTGGCGGCCAAGCTGGAATCAAAATATAAAATCGAGAAAGTGGGCGGAATTAAGAAAGAGGCGCGCGAATCCATCACGCTCGACCTGCTTACTTATCCTCAGTCCGATTATGATATCGAACAGGCCATCACTCAGATGATGAGCTATGGTCGGCTAAGCCCGACCATGATTCTGTCCGCTTTGTGCCGCGGATATCTAGGCTTCTTTGAAATTTCACTGGCGCGGTTAGCCAATATTCCCAAGGTGAATGCGCGCAAACTGATCCACGATAAAGGGCGCCTTGGTTTCAGAGCGCTTTACGATAAAACCCAGCTGCCGGAAGGCATGTTTGACGCGGTGAGGTTGGTCTTGCGCGTGGTGCAGGATATGGAGAATGGCGATAAAGTTCCGGGTACGACACAATACGCCAACGAGCTGGTGAATCGGATACTCAAGGGCGCAGATGGACAGGAAGTGGAGAATCTGCCTTATGTGATTGCGCTGATCCGCCAGGCAGCAGGCACTTAAACAAATGCCCCATGAGCTGAAGTAATAGTATCAGTTTATCTTTTAGCGTTATTCCTTTGTCTTTCCTCATAGATCGAGCGTTTTTCTGCAAGCGTTTGTGTTTGCGCTCATACACATCACACATCAACAATGCCGGTAACAGCTTCCATCGCTCGCGGCGCGTCATGGGGTAGTGGTGCACATAATCATAGTGCCTTTTCGCCGTTTCCGATAATTTTGCCCTCACCTCAGAAAGATCGACCTCATCCTGCACAATCTGCTCGGGGGTGATGGTAGCAAGCCCTGCCTCCTGAAGCCATTCTTTCGGCAGGTAAATCCTGCCCATTGCCGCATCCACCGCTACATCACGCAGCATGTTGGTCAGCTGCAGCGCACGCCCCAGCGCTTCCGCAAATCCGGCAAATTTTTTTCGATCCACATCCATAATGGCCAGTGTCAGCATGCCCACGCAGCCCGCCACGCCGTAGCAGTAGCGCATCAGCTCATCCATCGTGGGCTGGACCATCCGGCCATCTACATCCATTGCCACCCCTTCAATAATACCGATGAAATAGGGGTGATGATCTGCAGACCATAATCGTGTCTGCTGCAACGCCATCGCTATCGCATGGGTGGGATTGCCCGCACTGATCTGGGTTACCTCCTCTTTCCAGTCCGCCAGCTGCTGTCGTTTTTCGGCCACGGGTTGCGGCCCATCCGCCACATCATCCACAACACGGCAAAAGGCATAAAGCGCCTGCATGGCCTCGCGTTTGGACGCGTTCATACATTGCATGGGCCAATAAAAAGAGCTGTGCTTTTCTAAACCCACAAAGGCCCCCTTACCACCGCACAAATGAAACACTGTATATAATGGGGCGTCGATAGGGTAACCTTTTCTGCCATCGGATCGCGACGGCGCAGCGCCTTAACCAGCGCGCGAATCAGCTGGATAATAAACAGAATCTCCATCCGCACACGTCTTGACCGAATCGTTTTTGGCAACCGGTCCATAAGCGGCAACTGGGATTCCACATATTCCAGCACCCGATCCATCACCGTACGCACCCCCTGACTGGCCTGAAACGCCGCCAAATCCGACTCCGCCACCTGATGCTGCGACAACCACTCCTGAGGCAGATAAATCCGGTCAAGCTGTGCATAATCTTCACGAATGTCCTGCAAATGATTAATCAGCTGCAGCGCGATGCAGATGGCATCTGATGCTTCAATGTCGGCCTGATCCTCACGGCACGCATCCAGCACGGCCCTGCCCACCGGCACAGCGGACAACCGACAATAGGCCAGCAATTCCTCAAAGGTTCTGTAGCGTTGTTTGCGGGTATCCTGAATGAAGGCCTCCAGTAGCTGCTCCCCGTGAATGGGGCGCAACAGCCCGGAATAAATCACCGTGTAATACTCTTCCGCCCAAGGCGGCATTTGATTTTTATAATGTTCAGACAGTGCGTGTTTGAGAGCTAACAATGCCGCTTCTTTATCGGCGCTTTCCATCGATGCATGATCAGCAATATTATCCGCCCCGCGCGCAAAATCGTAAAATGCTACGATGGCCCTGCGAGCCTTTTGGGGAACCAACCAGGACGCAACGGGAAAATTTTCGCCCTTCCGGTGTGCTTGATGTTGTATTGCCATTATAAACTGCTAAGATTTTTCTCGAATTCAAATATCAACAGTGTAGAGGCATGGACGACACTTTGCAAATTTGCTGCTTGGCAGACCATTCTCCCAAGGCTCAAGAAGCGTTGCGCGAGCTTAGTGCTCGTTATGAGTTTGTTGATGTCAATAAGAAGCGGGCCAAAGCCGATGTGATTGTCGCGCTGGGTGGCGATGGGTTCATGCTGCAAACCCTGCACCAATATATGCACCGTGGCATTCCGATTTATGGCATGAATTGTGGTACGGTTGGGTTTCTGCTCAATAGCTACTCTCCTGATTTTCTGATTGAACGGATCCGCGAGGCCCGTACCGCAACCCTGCACCCGCTTCGCATGTATGCCCGTACCGTTGACGGCAAAGAGAAACACCAGCTGGCCATTAACGAAGTATCCCTGTTCCGCGAAAGCCGTCAGGCCGCCAAACTGCGCATCAGCATCGACCATGTGATTCGGCTGGAAGAGCTGATCTGCGACGGCATGCTGGTGGCCACACCCGCTGGCAGTACCGCACATAATTTTTCAATTGGTGGGCCTATCATTCCGCTATCGGGGAATCTGCTCGCGTTAACCCCCATGGGTCCATTCCGCCCCCGCCGCTGGCGTGGAGCGCAGCTGCATCACTCTGCAAGTATTGTGGTGGAAGTGCTGGATGCCGCCAAACGGCCAGTGAGTGCCGTAGCCGATTTTACCGAGATTCGGGATGTTGTCAGTGTCTCCATTGACGAAGAACGCAATATTAAACTCTCTCTTCTGTTTGATCCCGAACATAATTTGGAAGAGCGAATCATCAAGGAGCAGTTCGTTTATTAATATGCGCATCATGTCAGAAACCGTGCAGGCGATCCTGCTATTCCTCTTCGTTCTGCTGTCTTCTGCCATCATTATTGGGATTGTACGGCATATCTCACCCGACTTTAATACCTTCCAGATCGTGCTCTGCTATAACTTCTTCGCGTTGCTTTGTTTTGGGCCCTGGCTGCTCAAACATGGCACCCAATCGCTCAAAACCACCAAGCTAAAATTATTTGGGGTGCGGGCGGTATTGGAGTTCTTATCTTTCTCGTTATCTTTCTACGCATTAACAAAAATTCCGCTGCCGATGCACACCTCCTTGCTGTTTGTGACTCCTATTTTTGGTACCATCGTGGCGGTGGCGCTGTTGAAAGAAAAACCAACAACCTACAGCTATCTTTGTATCGTATCCGGATTTATTGGCGTTCTCATCATCACCCGACCCGGAATGGAAGGGGTGAATATCGGGGTTATTTTTGCCTTGCTGGCCGCTGTTGGATTTGCGCTATGCGGTAATACCATCAAGATACTCACCCGCACCGAATCAAGCAGCGTAATTGCGTTCTATATGCTACTCATGAGCTCCGTTATCTCGCTGCCTTTTGGCCTTTATGATTGGAAAAACCCAACCATGGAAGGGTGGCTATGGCTGATGATTATTGGTGTGCTGGCCTACAGCCAACAGCTTGCTGTTGCCGCCGCGCTGTCTAAAGTGCCCTACACAACGGTTATACCACTGAATTTTGCGCAGCTCGTGTTTGTGTCGATTATCGCCTATGTCGTCTTCGATGAGCTGATTGATCTGTGGACCGTTGCCGGTGCAACCATCATCATCGCGGGCACGTTGTTTAATGCCTATATGTCATCGAAAACCAAGGTCGTTCCGCTCACTACGGTGTAAACGACGCTGACTATATAATCTGGAAATCACTCGCGGTTAAATGAACGCCCGATGCATCGATGGTAATGATATTCCCGCCGCCCAGCATCAAAATGCCGGTACCATCGCCCGAATAAATGACTGCCGCTGCCGCTGCTGCCGCTGTCGTAATGCCCGATCCATTGATATTGGAGCTTAGCTGAATCACATCACCGCTGGCAGAACCTGCACCCTCAAACCCCTGAATCACATCCAGACCGCTGCTTCCGGTAAAGACAAACACGTCCACACCAGTACCACCATAAATCTGATCATTACCAGGACCCGCAATAATGGAATCATTGCCGCTGTTACCATAGATGACATCGTCACCGACACCGCTATACACCGTGTCATTGCCATCCGTCGCATCTGATGCGCCCGTGCCGCAATACACCACATCATTGCCGCCATTAGCGACAATGTAATCCCCACCGGCACCACCATAAATGGTGTCGTTCAAATCTCTAGGATCTGCAAGGGCTCCACCACCATAGAGCGAGTCATTACCGCTGTTACCATAGATAATATCGCGTCCGTAACCACCATAAATGGTATCACTGCTGGCCTCGGTATCGGTGGTGCTGTTGCCGGCAACAATGGAATCATCACCTGCATTACCAAGGATATAATCCGCACCATCGCCGCCAGTAATGGTGTCGGCAGAATCATTGGGATCCGAAATGGCCACCCCGCCATACAGCGTATCATTTCCGGCAAGGCCGCTTACCACATCAGACCCGTGTCCGGCCGCAATAAAATCAGCGCTGCTGCTGCCAGTCATAGTTTCGTTGGCCGAAGTTCCGGTCGCAAACCACAACGTCACATCCCGTGCGCTCACCATAATATCCGTTGAGCGATCTTCTTCTTCGTTGCTGAAAACTGAAAGTATGGTCATGAATATTCCGCTTGCTCGATAATGGGTTAGCGTATGTTTTGTATAGACACAAACCAGCCCAATGGTTAATTTTTGTTAACTATTGTCCTAAATATACTGATTTTCATCCGTTTGTATAGTGATATTTCCATGACATGGCCAGCGTTAAAAAATACGTGTTTTGGTCATTTTTTGCTCGCAGGCCCTTGGTAAATATGTTACGTCCAGCCTCCCAGAACAAAAAACCATATGAAAGCAAGCAGAACGACATGAAAATCCTCTTCATGCACCCTAATATGCCTGGCCAGTACAAGTATTTATGTGCTGAATTCGCGAAAGACCCCAAGAATCAGGTCGTTTTTATCACTAAAAACAAGGTTTCTGTCGTACCAAACGTCCACAAGATCATTTATGAAGTACCCAGAGATTCGTCGCCACATGCCCACCGCTACATGATTCATGCCGAGCGGGCGGTGCTGCAAGGACAGGAAGTATGGCGAGCATTGAAGCGCCTGCGCGACGAGGAAGGATTCTATCCGGATGTAATTTGCGCACATCCCGGATGGGGCGATGCCCTCTACGTGAAAGACGTGTATCCCGATGCGCCCTTACTCAGTTTCTTTGAGTTTTATTACCATTCTCACGGTGCAGATGTGAATTTTGATCCCGCCGATATGGCGCGCGCCGATGACGATGCGCGGGTGAGAACCAAAAATATGCACCATCTGATGGGGCTGGTTGATTCCGATTGGGGCTTCTGCCCGACGCATTGGCAGCATTCACTGCACCCGAAAGAATTTCAAAGCAAGATTTCAGTAATCCATGACGGCATTAATACCGACGTATGCAAGCCTAATCCTGAGAAAACCGTGACGCTCTCCAATGGATTAACCCTAAAGAAAGGCGATGAGGTGGTTACCTATATTGCGCGAAATTTTGAGCCATATCGTGGGTTCCCAACCTTCATGAAAGCAGCTGAGATTATTCTGCGCGAACGGCCAAATTGCCATATCATCGCCATTGGTGCCGATGAAGTCAGCTATGGTAAAAAGGCTCCGGATGGCACCACCTATCGACAAATTCTATCTCAACAAATCAGCTACGACAAAAACCGCCTGCATTTCGTTGGTACGCTGGGTTACGATCAGATGGTCAGCGTGCTGCAAATCAGCGCTGCACACATCTACCTAACGTATCCATTTGTATTATCGTGGTCTTCTATGGAATCCATGGCATGTGGCTGTGCGTTGGTTGGATCAGATACTCCGCCAGTGCGTGAAGTTATCACTCATGGGGAAAACGGTTTTCTAGTCGATTTCTTCTCACCTGCCGCCGTGGCTAATCAGGTGTTCGAGATTCTCGATCACCCCACGCATATGCAGCATATCCGTGATGCCGCACGCGCTTCCATCATCAACAAATATGATCTGAAGAAACTGATGCCGCTGCATATGCAGCTGGTTCGGGAAGTGGCTGATAAGAAGTTTCCACCACCAGTCGATAAAGAAATCCAATTGATGCAACCCAAAACGCGCCCAGAGTCGCTCTATGTCGAAAAGCAAAAAATCCGCAAAGCCTAGCGCCGCAAAGGCAAAAAAAACGTTGCCGGTAGTAAAAAGAGTCTCGCCTGACGCGAGGCAATTTGAGGCCCTGCGTGAACGCGCCGCTGGCAAACGTATCGTGCTACATATTGGTTGCGGCGCTCCAAACCCAGAGAAGCTGCATAAGAGCTTCCGCACCGATGAATGGTTTGAGCTGCGTCTGGATATCGACAAAGATGCCAACCCAGACATCGTATCAGATATGGTGGAGATGAGCGCCATCCCCGATGAATCGGTTGATGCCATCTGGTCGTCACATAATATTGAGCACCTGTATCCGCATATTGTTCCGGCTGCGATGAAAGAGTTTTATCGTGTGCTGAAAATGGGTGGTCATATTCTGGTCACGATGCCCGATATTCAAAGTGTGGCAGCGTTTGTCGCTAATGGCACGCTGGAAGAGCCGATTTATCAATCACCTGCTGGCCCTATCTGCCCGATTGATATTATGTATGGCCTGCGCTCAGCCATGGCACGCGGCAACCTGTTTATGGCGCATAAAACCGCCTTTACAGCCAAATCTCTGGGCGATTACTTCCGTAATGCCGGATTCAGCAACATCACGCTGTCTCGTGACTGGGTGGATTTGTGGGGAATTGGTTATAAATTTCCTCCCGGCCATCCACAACGTGTAGAAAAAATGGTAATACAAGAAAATCAGGAGCGTCGTGTCACCCCGCCTCCCGCGCCACCGTTACAACGGCTTCCGCATCCTGGCGCTTTCCATTCTGGTGTGATGACGGATGAGCTGGACATCCCGCCAAAAATCTGGAAGCCGCTGGGACTTAAAAAGCAATCCTCATAAGGATTTCCCGCTACTGGTGCCGGCCATAATCGTCTTCATAGCGAACAATATCAGTTTCGCTTAGCTCTTCACCCGATTGAATCTCGATGATAACCAACTCCCGTTCGCCGGTGTTTTCAATGCGGTGACGGCACCCCTTGGGAACATACACCGATTCATCGGCCTCAACCACCCGAGTGTTATCGCCAATGGTAATACGCGCCTGCCCCTTAATTACGACCCAATGCTCGGACCGCTTTTGATGCTCTTGTAAAGAGATGCGTGCAAATGGTTTGATTGTCAGCCGTTTAACCTTAACTCCCGCTTCTTCAAACAACAGCTGAAAATGTCCCCAGGGCCGGTATTCCGCTCTCTCCTTCACAGCTTGATGTCGCGATTGAATCTCCTCAATCACCGACTCTGCCACCGCATCCATATCCCGTGGCATCACCACGGTCACATCATCGGTTGCAACTACGCGGATATGGTCAACTCCCAACAGATAAACCGGGCGCTGCGGGCTATAAACCACATTGCTCATCTCATCGGCAAACCCTAACCCATCGGGCGCTGCCGCATGGTCGTAAAGCGCCTCCACACTCTGGTAGCTGCCAAGATCGGACCAGAAAAACTCTCCTTCTATCATAACAGCGCGCTGTGTTTTTTCCATCAGCGCTCGGTCAATCGGTACCGATGGGAAATGCTGATAAGATGCGGCATCCAACCGCACAAACCCCATATCCTGCCGCGCCAACCCACAGGCGCTTCTGGCATGAGCCACCAGCTCGGGTGCCATCTGAGCTAGCTCCTCGAGCACAACCGACGGGCTAAGCGCAAACATGCCGCTATTCCAATAGTAGCCGGATTGAACATACCGTGCTGCTTTATCTTCATCCGGTTTTTCATGAAACTGTTCCACACAAAAGGCTGCCTTATGTTGAGAATGTGGCTTCCCTTTACCGATATACCCATAACGTGTGGAGGGGGAGTCGGGTTTGATGCCAAAAGTAACATGATGCCCTGATGCAGCTATCTTTGCTGCCTGCTGCACCGCATCCGCCCACCCATCTTCCTGCCTGATGTGATGATCGGAAGGAAGCACCAGCATGGCCGCATCGGGATGCTGTTGTTGTATCATCGCTGCCGCACAAGCAATCGCCGGCGCCGTGTTGCGAGATTCGGGTTCAAGCACAATCATTGCCTGCATTGGCCCAATCTCCTGCAGCTGTTCTGCTACCATGAAACGGTAGGCATCTGAAGTCATCACCATCCAGTGGTCGCTGATTTTTTGTGCACGCAGACATGCTTCCTGAAACAGCGATTTCTTTCCTGTAAGTGGCAGAAATTGTTTGGGTCTTTGTGGAGTAGATAGCGGCCAGAGTCGCTTGCCCTCGCCCCCTGCCAGTATCACCGGAATAATCCTCGGTTTATGAGCCATCTACCCGCTTCCTTCACGGCTGACACTATGTTATGCCTGCTTTTCAAAAGCAACTGCTCGATTTTTACGCTTTTTTTGCGAGGGGTTTGCCCTGCCCATCCGTATGATATATAGTTTCATAGTGTTAATGGAGGTGCCTCTCATGAAAAAACCCCTATTTGTCATCACCCTATGCAGTCTAATGACTGCCAGTATGGCTGCAACTGCCGAATCTCCGGACGTGGAGACAATGAACAAGCTTAATAAAATGACGCCGGAACAGCGAGATGCGTTCCACAAAGAGCGCCAGGACAAATGGAAGGCGATGAATAAAGAAGAAAAGCTCAAAGCGATTGAAGATCGCCGCAGAGAACATCGGCAAAAGATGGATGAGAAATGGAACCGCATGAGTGATGATGAAAAAATCAAGCATGTGGAAGAACGTATGAACCGTGGTGGACCTGGTGGTTCTGAACTTAAGGGTCCTCCTCCGGGCCACGACGAATAGTATGCAATGAATTAAAAGGAGCGGATTACCCTGATTTTATCCTTTGCAACCATGCCCGATGAGAGCCTCATGGATTTTATCCGTGGTGGTAATGTGCGGGCATTTGAAACATTGGTGGAGCGCCATCACAAGCGTTTTTATAATCAGGTTTACCGGTGGGTTATGAATAAAAGTGATGCAGAAGAAATTGTTCAAGACGCGTTCTTGAAGCTGTGGTCGGGCAAAGCGCGGTGGAAATCGGACAAGAAAGCGCGCTTTACCACCTGGTTCTACCGCATTCTTTATAATCAGGCGATTGATGTGATGCGCACCCGCAAGCACACAACCGCAGAACTGAGTGCTGAAACCGCAGATGGAACGGATTCAGCCGAAAAACAATTAATCGAATCTCAGGAGCAAAAAGTGCTGCATCGCGCCATCATGGAATTACCGGAAAATCAGCGTATCGCTGTGAATCTTTTCTATTTTGATGATCTGTCGCAGAAACAGATTGCCAGCCTCATGGGGGTATCGCTTAAGGCGCTTGAGTCTTTGTTGTCACGCGCAAAGGTCCAGCTTCGTCAACGTTTATCAGATGGTCAGGTGGTTCGTTATGGTTGAAGATGATGTATTGATCCGGCTGCAAGCCCTGCATATCCCTGCCGCCAGCAACGATGCCGTGTCCCGTATTGTGCAAAAAGCACAAACATCTCCACGGCGAATGCTACCGGGGATCGGCATTCTGCGGCAAATCCGCGCCGCCATATATATCCCCTCCATGCGCTATGTGATTATGGCCAGTGTTTTAGGATTTTTCATCTTGGTGGGCCTGATATTTGATCCCTCACCCACGACCAGCATTCAAGAAGAGTTCGCACAGAATGTGGCCGATGAGACCGGCCTGACTGCTTTGTCAGACCTGCTGTATGATGTGGATGTAGATGATGAAGAAGGCTGGGAAAAAGACATGCTGGCCGATAATGAGGACAACGAGAACCTGCTATAGCCTGTCTAGGCCGGTTGCTGTTGGCTCATACAATGTAGCGTGCCAAACCCCCACACTAGATCCGTTGAGTGAATGCCGATCACTTCATGCTTGGGCATTAATTCTGACAGCGTCGCCAATGCTATACGATCCGCCGGATCATTAAAAGTCGGCACAATCACCATTTGATTGCAAATCAGGAAGTTGGCATAGCTTGCAGGCAGGCGCGTATCGTCAAATACCATGGGTTTGGGCATAGGCAGGGTCACCACATCAAACGGTTTGCCCTTGGAATCGCGCGCGCGTTTGAGGCGTTTCAGATTATCGTGCAATGGCGCATGATTTTCATCTGACTTGTCCGATTCCACTACGGTAACAATGGTTGTCGGATTTACAAAGCGCGCCAGATCATCCACATGGCCGTGCGTATCGTCGCCGGTAATGCCATGCCCCAACCAGATCACCTGATCGATGCCCAGATAATCCGCAAATACCTGCTCATAATCCTCTTTCGTGAAACCGGGGTTGCGCACCTGCACCTCCGCACTCATCAGGCATTCTTCCGTGGTCAGCAGCACCCCTTTGCCATTCACATCCAGCGCACCGCCTTCCATCACCACGCGGCGACCTTTATGCATTGGCTCAATGCGCTCTATCTGAAAGGTGCGGTTGATTTCCTGCGGCACCTGCTGATCCAGCTTCCAGTTGGAATATTTGGCCCAGGCATTGAAGCGCCAATCCAACATCGCCGACTCACCGCGTTTGTTCTTCAGGAAAATCGGGCCACTATCACGCAACCACACGCGGTTGGTTGGAATTTCAAAAAATTCCACCCGATCCAGATCCACGCCCGCTTGCGATAAATGTTCCTGCGCCTGTGTTTTCATTGCAGCATTCTTGACCACCAGCCGTACCATCGCGACTTGCGTGAGCAGGCGAATAATCTCGGTATACACCCATGGAATCGGGCCAAATTTGCCCGGCCAGTCATTGCGGTTGTGCGGCCATGCCAGCCACATGGCTTCTTGTTTTTCCCATTCAGCAGGCATGAAAAACCCACGTGCAGCAGGCGTTTGTGACATGGTTTTGGTCATTAGCTGTTACCAAAACGGCGGGTCAGATCGCCGTAAGCATCGATGCGACGGTCGCGGAAAAATGGCCAGTTGCGGCGTGTCTCTTCAATCAGCGCCGGATTGCATTCCGCCATGACGATCTCTTCTTTGTCATGGCTGCCACACGCCAGAATGCGCCCATACGGATCAGCAATAAAGGAATGGCCCCAGAACTCGATACCGCCTTGTTTTGGCCCTTCATGGCCAATGCGGTTGATGGCACACACGAAGGCGCCATTGGCAATCGCATGCGCCCGCTGCATGGTTTCCCACGCATTCACCTGCGCTTCGCCATACTGTGCCTTCTCCGAGGGATGCCAGCCAATCGCCGTGGGATAGACGAGCAGTTGCGCACCCTGCATCGCCGTCAGGCGGGCCGCTTCGGGATACCATTGGTCCCAACAGATCAATGTGCCAATCCGTCCCACTGCCGTATCAAAATTCTTGAAGCCCAGATCGCCCGGCGTGAAATAATATTTCTCATAAAACAGCGGGTCATGCGGGATATGCATTTTGCGGTAAATCCCCAGCATCGATCCGTCACGGTCAAACATCACCGAGGTATTGTGGTAAATGCCCGCCTCACGACGTTCAAACAACGACGCCGCGATCACCATCTTGGTGTCTTTGGCAATTGCTGACAGCTTCTGCGTACTGGGGCCGGGGATCGGTTCCGCCAGATCAAATTGCGTAATATCTTCGCGCTGACAGAAATAGTCGGTCAGAAACAACTCCGGCAGGCACGCCATCTGTACACCTTGCTTGGCCGCATCGCGCAGCATGTACTCCGCTTTTTCCATGCTCACTTTAGGATCAGAGGCGCATTGCATCTGAATCAGACCCAGCGTAAAGGGCGCAGATGTCGGTTTCATGGGCAGCCTCCGTGTTAAGCGATGGATAAATAAAGGCGTTCGGCTTAACATAAGCGAGTTATCAGTGCAAGCTTTGATCCGTGTTTGCGACCCCGCCATTTGGTGCTATGATTCGGCACTATGGCAACGGTTGGCGAATTTCTGTTTGATTATCTGTATCACAAAGGCGTTACTCATGCCTTTGGGATTCCGGGTGATTTTGCGCTCCCAACCTTCCGCTGGCTCGATAAATCCAAAATTGAACTCATCACGCTGACGCATGAACCTTCCGTCGGTTTTGCCGCCGATGGTTATGCGCGAATGAATAAAACCTTGGGCGGCAAAAC
>Ga0214923_10001303_pt1 | contig 35672 bp, 35 predicted proteins | sample LL1510_MetaG_FD_177993 | JGI IMG/M metagenome (GOLD analysis project Ga0214923, IMG submission 177993) | Freshwater microbial communities from Lake Lanier, Atlanta, Georgia, United States - LL-1510 | ecosystem: Environmental > Aquatic > Freshwater > Lake | place: USA: Georgia | collected...
TGAGAGAGGGAGCGGTCACGAGTCCCGTTCCGTCCGTTTAGAGCGAAAGCAGGTTATTGCGTAACTCAAAGGGAGTGACTTGTTGGCGATACGCAGCCCACTCTTGTCGCTTGTTCAAGAGGAAGTAATCGAAAACCTTCTCGCCCAGCGTCTCAGCAACGAGCTCAGAATCTTCCATCAGTTCAATGGCATCTGCGAGACTCGGGGGCAGCGCCCGGTAGCCGAGGGCGCGACGCTCTGTATCGGTGAGATCCCAGACATTGTCTTCTGCCTCAGCCGGAAGTTCGCGCTCCTCTTCGATTCCACGCAACCCCGCAGCGAGGAGAAGTGCAAAAGCAAGATACGGATTCGCGGCCGAATCGATAGCGCGATACTCCACGCGACTCGACTGACCCTTACCGGGCTTATAGACGGGAACGCGAACGAGTGCCGAACGGTTGTTGTGGCCCCACGTCGCAAAGCTCGGGGGTTCCCCTCCTCCCCAGAGGCGCTTGTACGAGTTCACAAACTGGTTGGTGACCGCAGTAATCTCGGGCGCATAGTGAAGCAGACCGGCGATAAACGACCGTCCCGTTTTTGACAGTTGATATTTCGCACTGGCTTCAAAAAAGGCATTTGTGTCTCCTTCAAAGAGAGACATGTGCGTATGCATCCCCGATCCGGGATGTTGGGAAAAAGGCTTCGGCATGAAGGTCGCATACACGCCCTGCTCCATCGCGACCTCTTTGATGACGGTTCGAAAAGTCATGATGTTGTCTGCAGTTGTCAGGGCGTCTGCGTACCGCAAATCAATTTCATTTTGTCCCGGACCGACCTCGTGATGACTAAATTCCACCGAGATGCCGATGTCTTCGAGCATTCGAACGGAGCGACGTCGGAAGTCGTGTGCCACGCCTCCGGGCACATTGTCAAAGTAGCCAGCCTGATCAATGGGTTGCGCGCCGCCGTTTTCCCAATCGCTGTTGTTCAACAAGTAGAACTCGATTTCGGGATGGGTGTAAAAAGTGAAGCCCTTTTCTGAGGCCTTCGCGAGTGTGCGCTTTAGTACGTGTCGTGGATCGGAAACGGCCGGAAGTCCATCGGGCGTGGTGATGTCACAAAACATGCGAGCGGTCGGATCAACGTCGCCTCGCCACGGAAGAATCTGAAATGTCGACGGATCCGGATGAGCAAGCATGTCCGCCTCGTAAGACCGGGTTAATCCTTCAATGGCCGACCCGTCGAAACCGACTCCTTCCGCAAAGGCTCCTTCGACCTCGGCGGGAGCGACGGCGACGTTCTTCAACGTCCCGAGGACGTCGGTGAACCAGAGGCGAACGAATTTCACGCTGCGCTCTTCGATGGTTCGAAGAACGAAATCCTGCTGCTTATCCATGGGCGCCTCAGCCTTTCTTGCGGTCGATACTAGGCTAATGCGTATGCCGAACTTGCGGGTTGCTCTCGCACAGACCAATCCCCGATTGGGTGATTTTGAAGCGAATTCGGCGCAGATTGTTGCCGACACCGTCACGGCATTCGCGCAGGGCGCCGATCTGGTTGTGTTTGGTGAGATGGCCCTGTCGGGGTATCCCATCGAGGACTTGGCGGTGCGCCCAGAATTTCTTTCTCGCGCCCTGACGTGCATGACCGAACTTGCCGTGACCCTGGCGCAGGCGGGATGCGGTGACATCCCTGTCATCGTCGGATTCCCGAGTGTCTCGATTCGCGAGCACGGTTCTACCCCTTCAGAAAATCCGAGCGCTATAGCCCACAACTCGGCGGCCGTCCTTTATGGTGGTGCGGTTGTCGGCGTTTATAACAAACATCACTTACCGAACTACGGGGTTTTCGATGAGTATCGGAATTTCCTCCCCGGAGTGGGACACCTCCTCGTTCGCATTCGTGAGGTCGACGTCGCGATTTTGATTTGCGAGGACATCTGGAGAGACGGGGGCGCGTGCGACGAACTCGAGCGAATTCAACCCGGTCTTGTCGTGGTGCTCAATGGCTCGCCATTTGAGCAAGACAAGGATGACGTACGACTGCCGCTCGTGGCGCGCCGAGCGCACGCCGTTGGAGCCCCATTTGCCTACCTCAATCTCGTGGGTGGTCAAGACGATCTTGTGTTTGACGGAGACAGCTTCATCGTCGACGAACACGGTGTTGTTCTCGCGCGGGCAGCGAGTTTCGAACCTGACATTGTGGTGTGCGATCTCCTTCTTGCGACTCACGAGAACCGCACAAATCTGACTCGCGACTGTGTCGCGGTCACGTGTGGTGACGGAAATTCGCAACATCCTCCACTCACCGTTTCCGTCGATCAGACGCCGTCTGATGAGCGGGCACGAGTTTGGTCGGCGCTGGTTGTGGGCCTTCGCGATTACGTCGAAAAGAACGGTTTTCCCTCTGTCATCCTGGGCCTCTCTGGCGGCATTGACTCGGCCGTGTGCGCGGCTTTGGCCGTCGACGCCCTCGGACCTTCGCGCGTGGTGGGAGTCTCCATGCCGAGCAAATGGTCAAGTGACCACTCCCAGTCGGACGCGCACGACGCGGCGCAACGATTGGGGATCGTATTGCTCCACGAGCCCATCGCCCACGTTGTCGAACCGGTCGAACAACAACTGGACCTGACGGGTATCGCAGCGGAAAATCTGCAAGCGCGAATGCGGGGAGTAATCCTCATGGGTCTCTCGAATATGCACGGGCACCTTGTATTGACCACGGGAAATAAGACCGAAATCGCCGTCGGCTACTCGACGATATACGGGGATTCCGTCGGAGGTTTTGCGCCGATACGCGATGTGCCCAAAACGATGGTGTGGGATTTGGCACGATGGCGAAACGACGAGGCACGTCGCCGCGGCGAAACACCACCCATTCCCGACAACTCCATCTCGAAACCTCCGTCGGCGGAGCTACGACCCGACCAGAAAGATCAAGATTCTCTTCCCGAATATGGCGAATTGGATGCCCTGCTCGATGCGTACATCACTCGACGAATGGGACGAGACGAGGTCGTGGCGCTCGGGTTCAAACCAGACATCGTGGATCGAATGATTGCACTCGTAGATCGTGCTGAATGGAAGCGCCGACAAGGGGCGATTGGTCCAAAAATCAGTGGCATGGCGTTCGGTCGTGATCGTCGACTGCCGGTCACTTTCTATCGGTCATAGACTGACAAGCATGAGCGCCACGTCGTCGCCAGACCAATCTCGCAAACGAGTGCGCACACGTCACTTTGCTCAGGCAAAGAAGTCCGGTCATAAAATCACCGGACTCACCAGCTACGACACGCTCACGGCAAAAATCTTTGACAATGCGGGCATTGATTTTCTCCTCGTCGGCGATTCCGCGGGAAACACCATTTTCGGTTACGATTCCACGCTTCCGGTCACCGTCGATGAGCTCATCCCTCTCACCCGTGCCGTCGCGACGTCTGTTACTCGCGCATTCGTCATCGCCGATCTTCCATTTGGTTCCTACGAGGAGAGCCCCGAGCAGGCGCTTCGCACGGCGATGCGCTTCATGAAGGAGACACACGCACACGGTGTCAAACTCGAAGGCGGTGTGCGGAGCGAATCAATGATTCGACGCATCGTCGAGTCGGGAATTCCCGTCATGGCCCACGTGGGTTTCACCCCGCAAAGCGAGCACGGTCTCGGCGGCATGCTCGTACAGGGTCGCGGGAGTGATGCCGAACGTGTTTTCGAGGATGCCCGCGCCGTCGAACGGGCTGGCGCCTTCGCAGTCGTGCTCGAAATGGTGCCCGCAGAACTGGCGCGGAGTATCACCTCGGAGTTGAGCATCCCGACTATCAGCGTTGGCGCCGGGCCGCACACGGATGGTCAGCTCATGGTCTGGACAGATTTCTCCGGTCTAGCAACAGGGCGAATGCCAACCTTTGTCAAGCAATATGCCAATTTGGCCCAGGTGCTCGGTGACGCCACCCGTGAATTTATGAGTGATGTTCACAGCGGGAAATATCCCACCGCGGAACACTCGTACACCGAAGAAACGGCGCGCGCAGCCCGCGACTAATCACGCACTCTCGCGACAGCTTTCACGCGATCTAGGCGTTGTTTTGCTCGTCGGCAGTCCACTTGTCGCTGTTTGCGCGCAGGGTGTCCAATGCGTGTTCTGCTGCCTCTCTGGTGTCGAACGGTCCCACGCGGTCAATCGACGGCGATTCAAAGCCAAACTCGACCTCACCGGTCTTCATGTTGTACCAGTAACTCTCCGCGCCTTCACCGCTCATAGACTGGATTCTATGCCCAAGGACGCCTCTGGTTTGCTCATTCCCGGCGTTCTCTCGCCGAAACGTGACGTAGCGACCACGATTCGACGACCCGAGTATGTCGGCAAACCAAGTCCGGCACCCTTTGAGGGATCCAACGTGTACTCCGCCGCAGACATTGAGCAGATTCGCCTGGCGGGTGACATTTCATCGCGCGCGCTCGATGCCATTGGCGAGGTCATCCGACCCGGAATGACAACCGATGACATTGATGGTCTTGCGCACGAGATTGTCACCTCACTCGGGGCATACCCGTCCACCCTGGGCTATCGCGGTTTCCCCAAATCGTGTTGCACGTCGATTAACGAGGTCATTTGTCATGGGATTCCCGACAACACGGTGCTCGAGGAGGGCGACATCGTCAACGTTGACATCACGTCCTACCTCAACGGTTTCCACGGTGATATGAACCGCATGTTCACGGTGGGTGACGTGGCACCTGACGCATTGTCGCTCATAGACCACACTCGAGAGGCGTTGCAGCGCGGAATCAAAGCTGTCGCTCCCGGTCGACAGGTGAACGTGATCGGACGGGCAATTGCGACGTACGCGCAACGCTGGGGCTACGGCGTCGTGCGCGATTTCACGGGGCATGGCGTTGGCACGCATTTTCACAGCGGCCTGATTATTCCGCACTACGACTCGTCTCCTCTTTACGATGACGTCATGGAGCCGGGTATGGTCTTCACTATTGAACCCATGTTGACGGCGGGAACGCACGAGTGGGAGATGTGGGAAGACGGATGGACCGTCGTCACGCGCGATCGAAAGCTCACGGCGCAATTCGAACACACCGTCGTGGTGACAGAGCGCGGCGCCGATATCCTTACCTTGACGCTCCCCCGTTAGATCAAAGGATTTTTATGAGCCGACTCAGCATCGGAATCGACATCGGTGGTACCGGCATCAAGGGCGGTCTCGTCGACGTGGAGTCCGGCGAATTCGTTGGTGAGCGCATCCGAGTCCTCACACCGGAGGGTGGCGAACCCGAGGACATCGCCACAGTGACACGCGACATTATCGAGCAACTGGATGCGCCTCTCACGACTCCCGTCGGCGTCGCGTTCCCCTCCGCAATCCGGCACGGTGTCACCATGCTGGCCGCAAACATCTCGCAGCGATGGATTGGTTTCGAAGCAGAGCAGTTCTTTGAGAATGCACTCGAGCGCGAAATTCACTTCATCAACGATGCTGATGCCGCAGGGTTTGCCGAAGTAAAGTTCGGGGCAGCTCGCGATCGTGACGGTCTCGTCATTATGACCACACTGGGCACGGGAATCGGAAGCGCCTTGATTTACAACGGCGTGCTCATCCCGAATTCGGAACTCGGACACCTGGAGATTGACGGGGTTGATGCGGAGACACGAGCTTCGGCGGTCGCACGAGAACGTGAGGGCATTTCGTACGCGGAGTGGGCTGTTCGCCTGCAGCGGTACTATTCGCACGTCGAGATGCTGTTTTCGCCTGATCTTTTCCTCGTCGGCGGTGGCGTCTCAAAGAGTCACGAGCAATTTTTGCCCTTGTTGGACCTACGGACTCCCATTATTCCCGCGACGCTCTTCAATCGGGCGGGGACCCTCGGAGCGGCAGCGCTCGCAGCCGGACCGAACTAGCACGGACACGTGCCTCAATCAGAAGAGACTTCGGAGGCACTGATTCGGAGTGTCACAAGGGTGCGAATGGGCCAGCTGATACGCCGGGTTCTGTTCAGGTCTGAATCAGACCTTCGACGACCATCTATCTCGACGATACGTTGCCGTATCGCTCTAGCGGTCTACCCGAAAGCTCGAGCGAGCAGCTCTCAAACGCTTTCTGTCTGACCTTGCTCCGGGTGAGGTTTACCTGGCCGACACGGTTACCCGCGTCGCCGGTGGTCTCTTACACCACCGTTTCACCCTTACCGCCCGATTTCTCGGGAGGCGGTTTACTCTCTGTTGCACTTTCTCGCGGGTTGCCCCGGGTGGGTGTTACCCACCACCCTGCTCTGTGGAGCCCGGACGTTCCTCGTCGCACCGGAGTGCGCCGCGGTCGCCTTGCCGACCCATTCGCTGCAAATAGTTTACGTCGAGCCGCACGTGGTCTCAGTCGAGAATTTCGAAAGAGTCCTTCAGGTCCATCGCCCGATTCGCGACGGCGTCGGCGCGGGCATTGTCGATTCGTGGAACCCATTCGAACTCGACGGTGCGATAACCGATGATGTTTCGGGCCTCTCGCGCGAGATCTGCCATGTCCGGGTGCTTGATCTTCCATCGACCCGACATTTGCTCGACCACGAGTTTCGAATCCATCCGAACCACAATCAACGTCTCATCACTGCTGTGACGCAGTGCAAACGTGAGACCGGCGAGCATTCCCGAATACTCCGCAACATTGTTGGTCGCGTGACCGAGGTACACCCCGATCTGCGCGATGACGTGTCCCGTTGCGTCATCGACGACCACGGCACCGCCGGCGGCCACACCAGGATTGCCCCGCGAGCCGCCATCGGCCTCGACAATGAGTCGAGGCATCAGAGACCAGATTCCTCAGTGCGAATCAATATGCAACTGCTGTCGGGGCACAAAACTACGTCATCGGCTGCTGCCGCCCGTATCTGAGACAGGTCTGTTTCACTCAACGCCATTCCACTCCCACCCGAAACACCACGCGTGAGCAGGGCAGCACCAATGCCGTATCGATGTCGCTGCCGTTCATACAACTCGATCAAATCGGGCGGAAGCTGCGCGACGAGAGCGGTGCGGTTTCGGAGTAGCTCCGCTCTCTCATCGGAAATCGCCGCCAAGCTCGAGTGCGACGCGCGCTCGGCTGCGTCAATGTCTGCGTGAAGTGACTCGCGTTTCTCGCGCAGCTCGGCCAGCGACGTCTCGGCAGCCTCGAGACGCTCCATCACTTCGAGTTCGATGTCTTCCAGATTGGCGTGGCGACTGCGCAAACTCGCTAGCTCCGCCTCGATTGCCTGAGCATCCTTCGCATTGGACGTATGAGACTGTCGCTCGATATCCGTGGCAATCCGAGCGACAACGACGGCGACATCCGATTCGATTCGCTCGATTTCTCGCTGCAAGTCTTCAACAGCGCCTTGACGCGTAATGAAGTCGGCTGCACTCTCTTCGAGCAAGGTCGTCAGTTCACGCACGACTGCAAACTCGGGGAGGTGCGCACTCGTATAGTCGAGCTGTCTGTCATGTGTGTCCATCGATTGGACTTCTAGAAGCAATCGCTGGTGCTCCGGTGAAGCTTTCATGCCTGCCCCCGATGATGTTCATGGATGTGCCCGCGCGCTCGCGTAGCGTCATTACTGTACGACGAGAAAGTCCCACGGATCGGTTCGCACGTCACTGACCGAGAAAACCACCGACGGCATGCGCTCTGTCAAATCATGGGCAGCCGTGGCAAGCCACACCCATTCACTCGCCCAGTGCGACACATCGACAAGTGCCGGGCCGTTTTCGCTCTTGGCCCACTCGCGAAATTCTGACGCCGGATGATGCCGCAAGTCACTCGTGATGTACGCGTCCGCGGTTCGAACCTGAGGCTCCGAGAGCAGACTGTCCCCCGCTCCTCCACACAGTGCGACCCGGCTCACCAGCCGCTCATACTCTCCCGAGACGCGAACCCCGGCCGCCGTCGCGGGAAGGATTGTCGCGATCCGGCGAGCGACCACACCGAGCGGTGTGGGGGTCACGAGGTTTCCCACCCGTCCTATTCCGCTGTGGCCCACTGAGTGTGGATGCGCAACGATCGGCTCCACGTCCGTCAGTTCGAGCGCTCGAGCGAGGGAATCCGACACCCCTCGAGACACGACATCCGCATTCGTGTGTGCGGTCAGAAGTCCGATTCGATGACGAATCAACAACGCCACACTATTTCCTTTGTACGTCTCTTCGTCGATTGAGGTCACGCCTCGCAATAGCAATGGATGATGTGCGATGAGAAAATCGGCACCGGCGGCGTGCGCATCCGCTATCACGTCGGGCGTCACATCGACGCAGAGACGCACATGTGTGACGGTGTCTCGGCGATGACCTACAACGAGTCCAATGGAATCCCATGACTCGGCACCTGCGGCGGGCCAGGTCTGCTCAATGATCGAACATAATTCGTTGACGGTTGTCACTCGCCGGAGTGTCCCATCAACTCGTCGAAGCTGGTAGCTCGTCGAATCGGTTCAGGCATGTCGGCCTTCTCCGCAGACGGGTGAGCTGACGCGCCAAAGACCGCATCGAAGGCCGCCGTCGGATCTTCGACACTCACCTGCGCGGATGAATCGGGTTTGCGTTTGTGCGTTCGAGAAGATTGTTTCTCCGCTTTGGCGGCAGCTTTCAATTCCGCAGCTCGCTGCTGCGCGCTGAGCTTGGCCTCGCGTTGCGCGAGGCGTTCTGCCGCCTTTTGCCGGCGCTTTTGCTCCCGGTGCGATGACGCATCACCCGACGGGGCGTTATCCCGAGAAGCGTGCGGTGCACCCGAGCGTTCGGGCTCTTTCGCGTCGGGTGGCAGGGACGGTCCTTGCCGCACGGCAACTTCAAAGGGCGCTTCGATGAGACGCGCATCCACGATTGCCGGGGTAGGTATCGACGTGTCTCTCACAGTCGTACTTTACCGAGAAGTGGGCCCTACCGGGCTCGAACCGATGACATCCACGGTGTAAACGTGGCGCTCTACCAACTGAGCTAAAGGCCCTCTTGTCGAAAGTCAAGACTATCGACTGAATTAGGAAAGCGCGTTCAACGCTTCCCGATACGCGCCGAATTCTCGAGCCTGCCCAGGCGCCGTCACGAAATGGGCAGCGACCTTGCCCTCTTTGTCGATGACAATGGTGGCGCGGTTGGCAAACCCCTCGTCGGCGACAAAGACACCGAAATCCTGAGCAACCTTTCCATGTGGCCAAAAATCGGCCAAGAGGTTGAAGTCATAGTTTTGACTCTCGGCGAAGGCGCGTTGCGTGAAAAAGGAATCAACAGACACACCAAAAAGCTCCACATCGCTGTCGGCAAAAACACCGAGGTTATCCCGAATCTCACAGAGCTCACCTGTGCAGATTCCACTGAAAGCGAGCGGGAAGAAGACAAGAACAACAGGTTTGACGCCGCGGAACGACGAGAGAGTGACCGTTTCTCCGAATTGATTCTTGAGAGCAAAGTCCGGTGCCAGGGTGCCAATTTCAATCATGCGATTTCTGCCTTTCGTGACGAGCGTGAGGTAAGCATATTCGTTCAGTAGTGTTAAGTTTGTCGCCCTTCCGTCGCATCTGGCACACCCTGCCTCTCGCAATGGGCGCGCGGACACGACCTGTCCGTTTAAGAAGAAAGTGCAACGCGTGACCGTAAACGATCAAGATCCGTATTCCGTCACCAATATTGACTCCGACCCTGCGGAAACCGCGGAATGGATTCAGTCGCTAAATGGTGTTGTCGAAACATCCGGACACGAGCGTGGCCGCAATGTGATGCTCAGTTTGTTGCGCCGCTCGAAAGAGTTACACCTCGGCGTTCCCATGGTTCCCACCACGGACTTCATCAACACGATTTCTCCGGAAGACGAGCCAGCGTTCCCCGGCGATGAAGAAATCGAACGCCGCTACCGAGCATGGATTCGATGGAACGCCGCAATGCTCGTGCATCGAGCACAGCGACCAGGTATCGCTGTTGGTGGGCACATCTCGACGTATGCGTCGTCGTCGTCGTTGTACGAAGTAGGGTTCAACCACTTCTTCCGCGGTCAGGACCATCCGGGCGGCGGCGACCAAGTCTTCTATCAGGGCCACGCTTCTCCGGGGGCCTACGCACGCGCTTACCTCGAAGGTCGTTTGAGTGAATCGCAACTCGACGGGTTTCGACAGGAAAAATCGCATGTCGGCGGGGGGCTATCGTCCTACCCGCACCCGCGACTGATGCCCGAATTCTGGCAATTTCCCACGGTCTCGATGGGACTCGGTCCCATCAACGCGATTTATCAGGCGCAACTCAACCGCTACCTCACTAACCGAGGCATCAAAGACGCGTCTGACCAGCAGGTCTGGGCATTTTTGGGTGACGGCGAAATGGATGAAGTTGAAAGTCGTGGCCAGTTGCAGGTAGCTGCCAATGAGGGCCTCGACAATCTCAACTTTGTCATCAACTGCAACCTGCAGCGCCTCGACGGACCTGTTCGGGGCAATGGCAAAATCATCCAGGAACTCGAGAGCTTCTTCCGCGGTGCCGGCTGGAATGTCATCAAAGTCATCTGGGGTCGCGAATGGGATGATCTTCTCGCGCGCGACGAAGAGGGAGCACTCCGCACCCTCATGAATGTCACTCCCGACGGCGACTTCCAAACGTACAAGACCGAGGACGGAGCCTTCGTCCGCGAAAACTTCTTTGCTCGTGACCCTCGCGCCTTGAAACTGGTGGAGGGGTACTCGGACGACCAAATTTGGGGCCTCAAGCGAGGTGGACACGACTACCGAAAGGTGTACGCGGCCTTCAAGGCCGCGTCAGAACACAAGGGCCAACCCACGGTCATTCTCGCCCACACAATCAAGGGCTACGGTCTCGGCAAGCACTTTGAGGGTCGCAACGCCACCCACCAGATGAAGAAGCTCAAACTCGAGGATCTCAAGCTCGTTCGCGACTTTTTGAAGATACCCATCACGGATGCGGCGCTCGAAGAAGATCCGTATTTGCCACCCTATTTCAAGCCCAGCGACGACGACCCCCACATTGAGTACCTGCATGAGCGTCGACGGGAACTCGGTGGATATGTTCCCGAGCGACGTTCGAAGTACACACACATCAATGTGCCCGCCGAAAACACGTATGCCATCGCCGCCAAGGGGTCGGGTACACAAGAAATTGCCACCACGATGGCCTTTGTTCGCCTACTCAAGGATCTGATTCGGGACAAAGAATTTGGTACGCGAATCGTGCCGATTATTCCGGATGAAGCCCGCACGTTCGGCATGGATGCCTTCTTCCCCAACGCCAAGATTTACAACCCCAATGGCCAGCACTACATCTCGGTCGACCGTGATCTGCTTCTCGCCTACAAAGAGGATCCGACCGGCACCATCATTCACGTGGGCATCAATGAGGCCGGAGCTCTTGCGGCCTTCACTGCAGTCGGCTCGTCCTACTCCACCCAGGGTGAGCTTCTCGTTCCGGTGTATGTGTTCTACTCCATGTTTGGTTTCCAGCGCACAGGCGATGCATTCTGGCTCGCGGGTGACCAGATGGTGCGAGGATTCGTTATCGGTGCCACGGCGGGTCGCACGACGCTCACGGGCGAAGGTCTGCAGCACGCCGACGGACACTCGCCCCTGATTGCGTTCACGAATCCTGCTGTTGTGGCCTACGACCCGGCCTACGGCTACGAGATTGGTCATATCGTGCGTTCTGGTATTGACCGCATGTATGGTGGCGAGCATCCCGACCCCAACGTCATGTACTACTTGACGGTCTACAACGAGCCCATCGTGCAACCAGCTGAACCCGAGGATTTGGACATTGAAGGTGTCGTGCGTGGCATGTACCTTCTGCAGGGATCGACATCGAAGGGGCACAAGGCTCAAATTCTCGCGTCTGGTGTGGCCGTGCCGTGGGCACGTGAAGCGCAAGAATTGCTGGAACAAGACTGGGGCATTTCTGCCGACGTGTGGTCGGTCACTTCCTGGTCAGAGCTACGCAGAGACGGCATCTCGGCTCAGTCGGTCAACTTGCTCGACCCGACCGCGGAGCCTCGCGTTCCCTACGTCACCCAGAAACTCTCGGGCACTGAAGGCCCGGTCATCGCAGTGTCGGACTATAACCACTTGGTCCCCGGCATGATTCGGGAGTTTGTCCCGGGTTCATTCGCGACTCTCGGCGCTGACGGCTTCGGTTTCTCGGACACCCGCGCGGCAGCGCGTCGCCACTTCCTGATTGATGGTCCGTCAATTGTTGTTCGAACGTTGCTCTCGTTGGCGGAACAAGGACTCGTCGATCGCTCAACTGTTCGAGAGGCGATTGACAAGTACAGATTGTTTGATGTCACCGCCGGTACAACCGGTTCTGCCGGTGGCGAAAGCTAAGTCGGGAGAGGTATCCGAATGATTATCGTCGTGTGTCCTGGCCAGGGATCACAAACTCCTGGATTCATGGAGCCGTGGATTGCCGATGCTCGAAGCCGAGCGCTGCTCGAATCACTCTCCGAGGCAGCCGAAATTGACCTCATCACGCATGGAACAATCAGCGATGCCGACACAATCAGAGACACTCAGATCGCTCAGCCGCTCATCGTGGCCGCCGGAGTACTCACTCTCGACGCGCTATCGGAAACAGATCACCTGGCAAAGACTGGCGGCACTGCGGGCCACTCCGTCGGGGAGTTCACGGCTGCCGTCGGCGCCGGCGTTCTGGATGCACACGACGCGACTAGGCTCGTGGCGCTTCGAGGCCGGGCAATGGCCGACGCGGCGACTCGTGTCTCGACAGGCATGAGCGCCATCATTGGTGGTGACGAGGACGAGGTGACGCAACGACTTGTCGAACTCGGCCTGTTTGCGGCTAACTACAACGGCGGTGGGCAGCTCGTGGCGGCCGGAGATCTGACGGCTCTCACGACCTTGGCAGAGAATCCGCCGGCCGGGACGCGTGTCATTCCTCTTCACGTTGCGGGAGCCTTTCATACTCCCTACATGGAATCCGCCGTTTCGGTTCTTCGTGAGGCGGCAGACACCATCAATCATGCAGACCCAATTCGCGCCTTGTGGACAAATCGCGACGGGTCTCGCGTGACGAGTGGGCGTGCGTACCTCGATCTGATGGTGGGACAGGTCTCCTCACCTGTTCGATGGGATCTGTGTATGGAAGCCTTCGCCGATGCGGGAGTCACCGGCATTATCGAGGTGGCACCGGCGGGAGCGCTCGTCGGACTGGCCAAACGCGCGCTCAAAGGAATTCCCACGGTCGCCATAAAGTCTCCGGATGACCTCGCGGTAGCACGTGACCTCATCGATTCGTTGACATAGCATTCCGTAATCCCTACGACAAAAGGATCGACATGACACACATCCCGTTGGCGGAGTCCCATGGAGCGGCACACTCGAGGATCCTCGCTCTCGGCGCCGCACGTGGCGACGTGATTGTCACGAATGACGAACTTGCGGGACCGATCGAGTCGAGCGACGAGTGGATTCGTCAGCGCACCGGAGTAATCACGCGAACCCGCGCCTCGGCCGACGTCACCGCGGCGGACTTGGCAACCGCGGCGGCGCGCGAGGCGATTCTGAAAGCAGGCATTGAGCCGCACGAGATCAACGCCGTGCTGATCTCGACAATCAGCAACTCGGTTCAAACGCCGTCCATGGCGGCGCTCGTCGCGGATCGCATTGGTGCAAATCCTGCCGCTGCATACGACATCTCGGCCGCTTGCGCGGGCTACACGTATGGAATTGCGCAGGCGGATTCCTTTGTCCGGAGTGGTCTAGCCACGTACGTACTTGTCATCGGGGCGGAAAAGCTGAGCGAAATTGTCGAACCCACCGATCGAACAATTTCTTTTCTGCTCGGCGACGGCGCCGGAGCTGCGGTCGTCGGACCCAGCGATTACCCGGGAATCGCGAAGACGGTCTGGGGTTCGGACGGTTCCAAGTGGGACGCGGTCGGGATGAACCATTCGTTGCTGGAATATCGTGACGGGCACGGAGACGTGGCATGGCCGACCCTTCGTCAGGAGGGTCAAACGGTATTCCGTTGGGCCGTCTGGGAAATGGCGAAAGTGGCGCAACGGGCTCTTGACGAGGCCGGCGTGTCGAGCGATCAGCTGACCGCATTCATCCCTCACCAGGCGAATATGCGCATCATTGACGAATTCGCCAAGCAGCTCAAACTTCCCGATAGGGTTCTCATTGCACGCGACATCGAAACGACGGGCAACACGTCGGCGGCTTCCATCCCACTCGCGACACATCGGCTCCTCGCAGAGAATCCGCAGGCCAGCGGAGGGCTCGCGCTCCAGATAGGTTTTGGCGCTGGACTGGTATTTGGCGCTCAAGTCGTCGTCCTGCCGTAGGGTTGCCGGAGGCATCCACAGACTCGCGTAAACTTGCACACGGTCACTCACACCACCAAGGAGAAGAAATGGCACTGTCCAACGACGAAGTTCTTGCAGGTCTGGCAGAACTCATCAACGACGAGACCGGCATTGCGACCGAGACCGTTCAACTCGAAAAGTCATTCACTGACGACCTTGACATCGACTCTATTTCGATGATGACCATCGTGGTCAACGCCGAAGAGAAGTTCGACGTGAAGATTCCTGACGACGAGGTCAAGAACCTCAAGACCGTTGGTGACGCTGTTGCGTTCATCACGGCGTCTGCGGCCTAAGCCCGTCAGGTCATTTGCTCGAGCGGCAGACTCATCGTGTGTCGCTCGAGCAAACGTTTTCACCACATCCACAGACGGACCGCGTTGACGCGGCGAGACGAGTGAAGGATTTTTGGTCATGTCAACAAAGAAAATTGTCGTCACTGGCATAGGTGCAACGTCCCCTCTCGCGGGCAACGCTCCCGAAACATGGTCAGCCATCCTCGCTGGCGCTTCCGGCGCACGTCCACTGCTCCAGGAGTGGGTTGCACAACTGGAGCTCCCCATCACCTTCGCTGCTCAGGCGGCAGTGCCTGCATCCGACATCCTCGAGCGGGTTGAAACGAAGCGGCTTGACCCGTCTAGCCAATTTGCCCTCATCGCCGGGCGAGAGGCGTGGGCGGATGCGGGAAGCCCCGAAGTAGACCCCGGTCGACTTGCGGTTGATTGGGCAACGGGCATCGGAGGCGTGTGGACACTACTTGACGCGTGGGACGTCCTCAAAGAGAAGGGTCCCCGACGCGTTCTACCCATGACTGTTCCCATGCTCATGCCGAATGGTCCGGGCGCCGCCGTGGGCATGGACTTGCACGCTCGCGCCGGGGTGCGCACGGTCGTGTCCGCGTGTGCCTCGAGCACGGAATCCATTGTCAACGCCTACGAGCATTTGCAAGCCGGTTACGCGGATGTGATCGTGGCGGGTGGCTCAGAGGCGGCCATCCACCCCCTACCCATCGCATCTTTTGCCGCGATGCAGGCCTTGTCAAAACGCAACGATGATCCCCAACGAGCCTCGCGTCCTTACGACGTCAACAGAGACGGTTTCGTTTTGGGTGAGGGGGCTGCCGCTCTCGTTCTCGAAACGGAAGAGCATGCCGTGGCGCGCGGGGCGAAGATTTATGCCGAAGTTGCCGGTGGCTCCGTAACGAGTGACGCGTACCACATCACAGCCCCTGACCCCGAGGGGAACGCGGCGGCGCGTGCCATGCGTCAAGCAGTTGAGATGGCTGGCGCACAATTGAGCGACGTCGTCCACATCAACGCACATGCCACGAGCACGCCCGTAGGAGACATCGCGGAATACAACGCGCTTCGCCGCGTTTTTGGCGATCATCTCGACGGCGTCGTGGTGTCAGCCACGAAGGCGTCGACCGGACACCTACTCGGTGGAGCGGGGGCAATCGAGGCACTCTTTACCGTGCTCGCGTTGCACCATCGAACGGCACCGCCCACGATTAACCTCGAAAACCAGGACCCCGAGATTGTGCTTGACGTCGCAACGGCACCGCGCGATCTTCCGCAAGGTGACATTCTGGCAATCAGCAACTCGTTCGGTTTTGGAGGGCACAACGCTGTTGCCGCCTTCCGAAGCTACAACTAGATTTTCCTCGGCGCGTCAGCCAACTCGGTGGAGCCACGTGACCGATGATTCGTCGGCAACCTCACGAAACGTCTCAAGTTCTCGGTCCCAAGGTCCGCCCAATACGCGATCAAACTCCTCGCGGATGGACAGGATGTCATTCGTCCCGTTATCCATGAGCGACCGCAACCGATTCTCCGTCACGAGATAATTTCCTACCTCGTCGACGTGGACGTGAAAAGCGCCCAGCGAGGGCGTGTACACCCACCGCTCACCGGATTCACCCGAATCGCCAAACTCCGTCACTTCAAAGCGGATGCTCTGCCACCCGATGAGCGATGAGGCGATGAGTGATCCGGCTCCGTGAGGTGCAACCCAAGAAAACTCCGTGCGCACAGCGTCGGGAATGAGCGACTGCGGCCGCCACTCAAAATTTACGGGTAGCCCAATGGCGCGACCGACGGCCCATTCAATGTGTGGACCTACGGCCTGAGGAGCGGCGTGTACGCACACGACCCCCCGGGTACTCATTCTTGTCATCATTCCTGCCTTACCTCGTGTGAAGATTCGTCTTCCCCAACGACCTTCGAGGTGTACCGGCAACAACAATGCGCGTACTGAGTGTGCCATGCATCGACGCGATTCCGCAATTCTTTGGTTCCTCGCTTCAGTGAATTCACAGGTGAGTGAAATGGTCCAGTAATCTCGCTCTGACATCCGAACACGTCAGAGGAGAAGCCATGAGCGTGCGCGACGCGTTGACGGGCGTCCTCACGTTGGGACCGACATACGGCCACCAACTTCTTTTTGAGCTGCACACCCGACTCCCTCATCGAGCGGTCGTCAACCCCGGTCAGGTCTATGCGACTCTCAATCGAGTGCGTGCGTCGGGAGGGATCATCGACGGGGGTGTCACAGAGACTAACCTGCCGCTCTACAAACTGACCAGCGATGGGCAACGGGATGCGCACGCGTGGTTGCGCGGAGAAACTCCCATTGACGTGGGTGATTGGACGGAAGTCTTCGATGTCGTCCTCCTCGCTTTCACCCTTCCGCATGTTTCGGTCGGGGACACGTGCTACGGCCTCAGTGAGCAATTGAAAACGTGGTGCACGGTCGCCACATCGGGAGATGAGGACCGCCATCCCCTCATTGCAACAGGACGCGCACGCCATGCGGCGGCACTGCAGTTGTGGCTCGATGACGTTGCCCACGAATCTGCCGGACCAACACGCGTGACGTGGGGGTTCAACGAACAACGACCCGGCCGGGGTCGACGACCCAACCTAGTGAAGTAGCAGACCCGCCTTGTTGAGTACCTGCTTCTCCCCTGCCGTGATGGCAAACGGAAATCTATTTTGCGTCGGTGGCATGGGGCAATTGAAGTGATAGCTAAATGCACAGGGTGGTAGATACGCTCGGTTGAAATCAAGAGTGATTGTTCCGTCGGGGTTCGGGGCGCACAGAAGGAAGCGTCCAACCGAGTACGTCTCATTACCGCTCGTGGCATCCGCAAAAACAAGCAGGAGCGCGCGACCCTCTTGGAAGGCGGCAACCGTGTAATCGACTCCCCGTACCGTGAACGAGATGTCCGCCGGGATAATCTTCTCCCGCGTGATGCCTTCGTCTTTCAGGTGATCGACTCCGACCGCTCGACCACCTGGAATGGGATCAAACGTGGCCGTGATCACCCAGTCGGGGTTGTAGTCGTAGGCGTCAATTTTCCCGAAGTTCGCCCGATCCTCCGACGACGGATCCCAAATTCGGAGTCCGAATTGTCCCTCCTCGTTCTCGATGACAAATCCCGTTTTGCCATCATCGAAGGAAAGGGTCGACGGACTCTCGCTGCCTTTGGAAAAAACAGTGGTCTCGCCGTCGACTCTGATGTCATTCACCCGGATGCCCGCTGTCGGCGTCGCCCGAACAACCAATCCTCTGCCAGATTCAGGTGCAACTGCCCATTCTCCCGGAATCCCCCACACGGTCTCGAACTCCCCCGGCTCGCCCGTAAACCATTGTGTGAGGATGAGCGCAAGGTTTCCCTGCGGAAGAGACACCATCTCATCCCGACGTCGGCGATACAGCTCGTAAGCTTCGCGCGGTGATGTGGTACTTACACTCTCGGTCACACCTACATCGTAGGTCGCAGTCGTTCGCCGAGAGTCGACGACGCGCGTCACCATTTTGGATGATTCTTGGACGTCAGACTCGGTGAACGTGGGCAAAACGTGCTTTGCTTAAGGCATGCTGGGGCGAATCTCGAGAGAGCGCATTATCGTTGCGCTCGCGCTCTGTGTCATTGTGCCGTCCAGTATTTTTTCCCTGTTCGTGTCGGTACCTGCAACGGCGAACGACGTCGCCGAAACGGACTACATCATTCAGGTGCCGCAAAGCGAAGAGTCGGAATTGATGTCGACGTTGACCGACTTGGGAGTGACACCGGATTACGTCTACGGTGAGGCTCTCGATGGAGTTGCGGTGTCCTTGACACCGACCGAGTTATCAGCGGTGAGTTCGAGCGTTTCCGGTGAGAGCATTTCGCCCGATCAGCCCGTCACTTTGACCGGTCTGCAGGTGCCAGCGCCATGGAATCTCGCCATGATTGACGCGGCGAAGAGACCGGCGGATTCGGCATTTGTTTATCCCGACTCGAGTGGTTCTGGTGTGAATGTCTACGTTATAGATACCGGAATCGTGCCGAACAACCCACAACTCGACGGGAGAGTTTTGCCGGGCGTCAGCTTTGTCGACGGCGATTCGTCAACCTCAGACTGCTACGGACACGGCACGCATGTCGCGGGCACCATCGCATCAACCTCGTACGGTGTCGCAAAACTTGCCAACGTGGTTCCCGTCCGCGTTTTCAACTGCGTCGGGGGAGGTGCAACCGAGACCAAGGTCATCAAGGCAATCGACTGGGCCATCGCCAATCAACCGGCAGGGACTCCGGCGGTGATTAACATGAGCCTCGGACTTGAATGCTCCTGGTATTGCTCCAATTTGCCTCTGCTCACTGCCGTCTCGCGCGCGGTCGCAGCAAACTTTGTCGTGGTGGTGTCGGCGGGCAACAGTGGTCTCGATGCCTGCACCTTCGCTCCCGCGGCGGCACCGGCTGCCCTGACCGTCGGCGCGGTGAACAAGTCAGATCTCGAGGCGACATGGTCAAACTTCGGACCCTGTGTTGACTTATATGCCCCGGGTGTCGATGTGGTTTCACTGAACTATCGATATGCATCCGCGACCGCCGCAATGAGCGGCACCTCAATGGCGGCCCCCCACGTTGCCGGAGCGGCCGCCCTCTACATTGCCGCGAATCCGGGGATGTCCGCCGCCGAGGTGACACAAGCACTCAAGGACTCGGCGAAGGCAGCCCCCATTGTAAGTGCCTCTGGACATTCGGGTGGTCCAAACGCGCAACTCAGCCTCTCTCCCCTTTTATCGAGTACGAGCGTGAACGTCGCTCCGGCGGCACCCACGGCAGTGCGCGCAACAGTCTCCGGGATGAGCGACGTCGACCTTACGTGGCAGGCAGCGTCGTCCTACGCACCCGTTCGTGATTACCTCGTCAGCTACCGACGCGCCGGAGACGTGACCTGGACGCAGGCGTCCTTGCCGATGTCACCCAGCACCCAACGCCGAGTTTCCGGTCTCGAAAGGGCGACAACTTACGAATTCCGTGTGCAAGCCCAAACCGACATCGCGGGGCCTTTTTCAGCGAGCGTCTCGGGAACGACGCTCACGGGCATCCCCGACAAACCCACACAGGTCACGACCAACACCATTCAGGCGACGAGCATGGCCCTGAAGTGGACGAGCCCGTCGTCGAACGGCTCCTCGATTAGCGACTACGAGTTGCAGTACCGACGTGGAGGAACGTCGACGTGGGACACCCTCTCCCACTCCCCGACGTCGGCGCCCACCATCACTGTCCCGGGTCTGAAACCGGCTCAGTCCTATGAATTCCGAGTGCGCGCTGCCTCACCGATCGGTTTGGGGGGGTGGTCGAACACTGTGACCGGCACGACACTGTCGGGACTCCCCGGTGCCCCCGAGGGTCTGAAGACTTCCACGATTGCAGCGACCTCGGCGACTGTTGTGTGGGCAGCACCCGCACTCAATGGAGCGCCCATCCGCGACTACATCGTTGAATACAAGCGCAACCGTGACTCAATCTGGACGACGTGGGATGACGGCCTCACCACCATCCCATCGGCGACAATCACCGGGCTCACTCCCGGCACGACAATCAACGTTCGGGTGTCAGCGCAGACTGAATTCGGAACGGGACTGTCCTCCCCTGTCGCATCGGTGACGACGAAAACGGGAGTCCCCCTCAAGGTTTCGTCAATCTCGGCAACTCCGGCTCGCGCATCCTTGTCTCTGAGCTGGAGTCCCGCCATCGCAATGGGTGCGCCCGTGCGGGATTACCTCATTGACTATCGAGCATCGACCATCAGCTCGTGGACACGATTGCGAGATGAGGTATCTCCCATCCCGCACACGTACGTGAACGGGCTACGACCCAACACAACCTATTTTGTTCGAGTGATTGCTGTTTCGGCCTTCGGCGAGAGCACCGCGATGATTCAGAGCATACGAACGTTGCCCTAAATCGCGACGAACACGGTGGACGCTGAACGGCAGCCGCTCGAACCACACACGCCCGCTGACATAGACGTAGGGCGTGCGGGACTTGAACCCGCGACCGACGGATTATGAGTCCGCTGCTCTAACCAGCTGAGCTAACGCCCCTGACCTGATAACGATATCAGCCGGTGCTAACCGGTTGATGCCGCCCGCCCAACGCGGGTTGCCTATCTGGCGACCGGTCGAGCTTTACGGCAGTGCCGTCGTGTTCGCAATCCCGTCGGCGCCGATATTGACGACAAGAATCTTCACGGCAACTCCAGAACGATTCTCGCCGTTGTGCGGCGTTCCAATGGCCTCGAGTACCGCTTCACCCGCGCCGTAGGACTTCACGATGGGACCGCCGTCGCTGTCGTACGTCACGGTCAATGTGCCTTCGAGGATGTAGGCATAGAGCGGAGTCGAGTGGAAATGCCACCCCGTCTGCGCTCCGGGAGGGAGCGTCACAATCGCCGAACTAATTTGCGCGGGAACTTCGAGCGGGTAGGTCACCTGTTGGCCCAGGACGGTCGTTTCCACGGCCGACAGCAGAACTGCGGCACTGGCCGTTGACCCCGGTCGCGGCGTTGGGTCGCTCGACGGTGGCATCGACGAGGGCGCGTTTCCATCGGTGGGTGCGCTCTCATTGGTGTGACCAGCGCATCCCGTCAACATCATCGCCGTGAGGGCCACCGTCAACAGGGCGCCAACCCAGTGACGAGAGAGTGTGCTCATGGTTCCCAAGATATCCGCCTAGTCGTCCGTGAGTTCCGGATCGGGATCAACCACATGCTCACCGCGATAGAGCGCCTCAAAAGTGTCGAGAGTGCGCGTGATGTCATGCCCGCGAATGAATTTGAGCGAGGCGCGCTTCATTTCGTCGAGACGCTGAGGATCCATCGTCAAGACTCGCGTTAGCTTCTCCACGAGGTCGTCGACGTTGTTGGGCTCGAACAGAAAACCGTTCTCTCCATCATGAACGAGGTGCGGCAACGCCATGGCGTTGGCTCCGACCACGGGGAGCGCCGTCGCCATCGCCTCCATCGTCGCAATGGATTGCAGTTCAGCAATGGATGGCATCGCAAATAGTTTTGCCTCAGTGAGTGCTTTTTTCAGGTCTTCCTCACTCGCATAACCCGTGAAATGAACTCGATCTGACATGCCTAATTGCGCAGCAAGTGCTCGATGCGCGACAAGCAAGTCTCCGCCGCCGACAATCTCGAGGTGGGCGTCGAGAGCGGGATCAAGTTGCGATACCGCGCGAATCAATACATCGAGCTTCTTTTCTCCAGTGACGCGACCAACAAAAACGATGCGATTTCCCAATTCGGAGCCGAAATTAGGTGTGTAGTGATGGGCATCGATTCCACAGGAAATCGCGTGAACGTCGGTTAAGTGGGTGTTTTCTTCGAGGAAATCCGCGGCGCGTCTGGTCGGCGTCGTGACCGATTCCGCGCGGCCAAAAATTCGAGCCGCTGCATTCCACAGTCGACGCGTCAACCAGCTCTCGAGACCGCGCGGGAGCGGGATGAAATCAACCAGGTTTTCCGGCATGAAATGGTTTGTGCCGACCAAGCGAATTCCCCGCTTCTGCGCCTCAGCAGAGAGGCCGTTGCCCACCATAATGTGCGACTGAAAGTGAACAACGTCAGGCTTGACGCGGTCCAGAATCTTCGCACTTTCCGGTCGAATCTCCCACGGCAAGGCAAAGCGCATCCAGTCATGAAAAATCCACCGCCAGCTTCGAAGCCGATGAACGGTCATGGGCTGGCCCTCATGTACTTCGGTCCGCGTCATTGGCTTGCCCGTCGGGCTCGGCGCCACAACATGTACTTCGTGACCGCGTTCAACTAAACCAGAGGCCAGGCGCTCGGCAAATTTCGCGGCGCCATTGACGTCAGGACCGAACGTGTCACAACCAATTACAACGCACAGCTTCGAGGAAGTGCTCGGGCGACGTGGCTTAACAGTGCGTGGAGGGACCAACAGAATTCCTTGCCTTACCTTGATTCACAGAATTCAAGGGGCGGGAACGATGTCCCGCGCAGAGCGAACACTTGATTGTACCGGGAAGTCTTCTACGTCGCCGTGCGTGAAGGGTCTGGCTGCGCGGTCGCATCGTCGATATCGTGATGTGTTTGCGGATGGTGTCGCGCGAGTAGAAAAACCCCCACAATGGCGAGGATTCCCGCGCCCAAGAACGCCAGAATCTCCACCGCGCCGGCCTGAGCAGCCTCCTGGAGAATGACGATTCCAATCGTGACCGCAACGATGGGGTCGATCACCGTCAGCCCGGCGATGACGAGATCCGGCGGACCCGATGAGTAGGCATTTTGCACAAATAAGGCGCCGAGACCAGTTCCCAGAAGCAAAAAAACCAAACACACCCACGACTGCGGAGTCATCGTTTGCGTCACGATTCCTTGGACGACCACCTTGGCCAGCGTGGCAACAAATCCGTAGAGCGTTCCCGCTCCGAGAATGTACCAAATTGCTCGAGTGTGACCGCGGCCAAAAAGGTAAATTGAGCCGAAAACGGCGAGAACGACGGCCATGATGCCGACGATGAGCCACAGCTCAAAATCGTGCAGAGGACGGTCTCGTGCCGTGAATGCGGCAATCGTCACGAACAGTCCGATACCCATGACGCACAGCGCAATAGCCAAAATCGACATCCGGTTCAATCGCACACGACTCACGCGCGAATTGACGATAGCCGTGATGACGAGCGCAACCGCGCCAATGGGTTGAACCACGATGAGTGGAGAATACGCGAGACTCACCAATTGGAAAACGATGGCCAGGCCAATCATCCCGGTTCCGATCATCCACGACGGTCTCGCCAACAGCGCGGCAATTTGAGAGAACTTCAACTTGGGCTTGCGTCCCGTTTGAGGCTCATCTGGTCGAGTGAGCGGAAGAGTGTCCGATTCGACGCGACCCACGCCAGCGTGCTGAAATTGAGCTCCCAGAGACAAGAAGACCGCGCCGACGAGGGCGAAGGGGATTCCCACGAGAGATTTTGCGTCGAAGGGAATGTAGTTCGCCAAGTCGCTCAACGACGTGATGTCGCCCACCTGGACTGCGAAAGGCATGCCAACAGGTTACTCCGGGGCCGGGAAGATACTCTGGACATATGCCCGTGCGCCCCATCGTCATTTACGGTGAAGACATTCTGCACAGGGTGGCACATGCGGTCACCTCATTTGATTCGTCGCTCATCGACCTTGTCAATGACATGTTCGAGACGATGGATGCCGCCCCGGGCGTTGGTCTCGCTGCGCCGCAAATCGGTGTTCCCCTGCGCGTCTTCGTCTATGACTATCCCACCGACGACGGTACGCCACGTCGTGGAGTCGCCATCAATCCGCAACTCTTCGTCTCGCCGACCGAAGTCCGGGATCCGGATGCCGCCGACGAAGAGGGCTGTCTCTCGTTCCCTGGCGAGAGATATCCCCTGATACGCGCCGAGTCAGGCATTTTGCGTGCGCTGAATATCGACGGCACACCGTTCGAAATGGAGTGTGACGGATGGTTCGCCCGCATCATGCAGCACGAATTTGATCACCTCAACGGGATCATTTACGTCGATCGACTCGCATCACCATTTGACCGAGCAGCAGCCAAAGTTATGAAACGACAAGGTTGGGGAATACCGGGAGCGAGCTGGATGCCGGGAGTGGATAATCTCGACGCGTAAGCGGATCACCGCCCCTACCCGGCCCATCCGAGCAACCTCAACACCGCAGCCAAAATTCCGGCGACCACCACGGCGACAATGAACGGTGCACGCAGCGCGAATAAGCCAGCGGCAACGAGCACGGCCGGTATGCGCGCATCCAACTCAATGGATTGACCCACACTCAATGACTGCACGGCAACAAGCGCGGAAAGCATGGCCACGGTCAACAAATTTGCGACACGCGTAGCGGTCGGATGTTCGAGAATGCGCTGAGGAACGAGATAGCCGATGTACTTCGTCGCAAACGACAGTGCCGAGGCGACGAGAACGACAACCCACACGGTCATGAGTCGGCCTCCTCGGTCGACAGTCCGGGTACCTCGCCGGGGTCGCTTCTGTCGTCGGGTTGTGGATGCTCGACGCCCGCCTCTCGACGTCGGAACGCGTTCGTGAGCCCGATCACCAGCGCGACGGCCGCAGCCGCAAGAACAGGAACGCCCGGTGGTGCGAAAGGGATCAATATCGTTGCGAGCACGGCGGACGCGGCCGCAACAACACCGGCCTGCAATTGTTTGAGCCGCGGCCACAGCAACCCGAGAAACGCGGCAGCAGCAACCGCGTCAAGCCCGAGTCCATCCACATCACCGAGAACATTGCCCACAAGGGCTCCCGCCAGCGTGGTGAGATTCCAGCCAACGAATACCGCAATCCCGGTCGTCCAGAAACCGACGCGCTGCGAGCGAACCTCCGCCTGGTTGAGTGCGACAGCGGTTGACTCGTCAATCGTCAGTTGGGCGGCCAGTGGTTTGAGCCACGAAGCTGTAGCCACGATCGGGGCCATCCGGATCGAATAGATTCCGTTGCGGAGTCCGAGGAACGCACTCGACGCAATTGCTGTCCATCCGGCCGCCACACCGCCGGAAGCGAGCACGCCAACCACCGCGAACTGAGAACCGCCGGAAAAGAGAAATAGGCTCAGCACACACGTTTGCCAGATTGTGAGGCCGGACGCCACACTCAGCGCGCCAAAGGAAAAGCCGTACGTGGATACGGCGACACCGACGGCAACGCCCGCCCGCAACGCCACCTTTTCGGATTCGGAGAATGTCATCACTCTCCTTCTCCCACTGCTCCCCGACTTGGACTCGAACCAAGAACCTGCCGGTTAACAGCCGGCTGCTCTGCCAATTGAGCTATCGAGGATTGCACCTTTCGGGCGACAACTACATTAGCACTCTGGGCACCGGGCAAATAATCGGCCGGTCAGTAGCCCAATGAGGGATCCACGACGCCCTCGAGCGGCTCACCACGCACGAATGCGGTGACATTGCGCCGCACGCGTTCCGCGAGCAACGGACCGGTCATCTCCGGTGTGTCCGCCATGTGCGGCGTGATGAGCATGTTCGGTGCGTTCCACAATGGATGCCCATTGGGCAGTGGCTCGGGCTCGGTGACGTCCGTCGCCGCGCCCACCAGATGCCCAGTCGAAAGCGCATCGACGAGCGCGTCGGAGTCGACGAGTGCGCCCCGCGCAACGTTCACCAAGGCGGCCGACGATTTCATCACAGCGAGTTCGGGTGCGCCAATCAGGTGACGAGTTTCGTGCGTCGACGCGGCCACAACAAAAACGACGTCCGCTTCGGGGAGAACCTCGCGAAGACGGTCAGAAGTGACAGTGAGATGCGCTCCAGAGACGGTACCGGGGCGCCGGCGAACCACCGTCACGTGAGTGTCAAACGGGGCGAGGAGACGAATGAGCTCACGGGCAATCCCGCCCGCGCCAATAATCACCACGTTCTTGCGATACAGCGAGATGCCGAGGAACGTGGAGTCCCACGACGTGGCGCGGGCCCGTCGAGGAATGTAGCGCAGCAAGCTCAGTGCGAGCATGAGGGCGTGTTCCGCAACGGGTTGAGCAAAGCATCCTTTCGCACTCGTGAAAATGACGTCGGGGCGAGCGTGACGCCGCAGGACCTCGGAGAACGCGTCGACTCCCGCCCACGGCAATTGCACCCACGTCAACTGGGGATGATTGGCGAGAACGCTATCGAACTCGTCGACCCGCGAGTTCGACAACCAGATCAGACCTCGCGTCGAGGAATCGAGATCACGTAACGTGCCACCCCCGATCTGAACTGCCTTTGCAAAAATCTCCGACTGTCGCGGCGCAATCGACACCGCACCCGATGCGGTGGCATGACGCGAAATATCGGAAGATTCTTCGCTCGCAACGATGTGGTGTTGCACCTCAAACGAACCGTGCGCGAGTTCGCCGTCGCCGTCGAAAGCATCGCCACTACTCATCCCGAAGCCGCCGCCGCTTTGCTTCGAGTGCGACAAGTTCTTGCTGAATCTCTCGGGATTCGTTTGCTGCCGAAGGGTCAAGTCGCTGCATTCGACTCACCAAATCTGACTTGCGCCGAACGACATCACGTTCCACGAGAGAGACGACAATCGCGCGGGCGTAGACCGTCATTTCCCGTTCACTGCGTTCCGGCAATGGCGCGACCGCCAACTGCATGACAAGAGCCCGCAGATAATCGGGCACGTCGGCTGACACGCTCTCAATCCAGGTGGGCTGATCCCAATTCCGTTGATTCGCACCGATGGCATCTCGGATTACAGCCAAGTGAGAGTTCGACATAAAGCTGCCCGCCGCTTCGGCTAACAGTTCGGGCCCAACATCAGCCGGAAGTTGAAGCATTGCCATGACTGCATCCCGCTCCATACGTGTTGCCGGATCGTTCCCGAGAATGACGGGCTGAGGATGCGCCGGTGCCCCGGATGCCGCGTCTCCTTCTCTCTCGACTCGAGCTCGACTGACCGAATCGGTCGCCGGCGTACCCCGTGTTCCGCCACGCCCCACCGCCGCTTGCGCCTCCGCAACCTCGACACCCGTGATGCGGGCGAGCTCCCGAGTGTAGCCCGGCTTGAGTGAGGCGTCCCGGATGTCCGCCACAATCGGTGCGGCTTCTCGTAGCGCGGCAACGCGCCCCTCGACGGTATCGAGGTCGTAACGGGATACCACTTGCCGAATGACGAATTCGAACATGGGAATCTTGTTCGCAATGAGTTCGCGAACGGCATGCTCACCTCGATTCAGACGAAGATCGCACGGGTCAAGCCCTTCCGGTGCGACGGCAACAAAAGTAGCCGCGGCAAATCTTTGTTCCTCGCTGAACGCTCGCAGTGCGGCCTTTTGTCCGGCTGCGTCCGGGTCAAACGTGAAAATTACCGAGCCAAGTCCGGAGTCGTCCCCCATGATGCGGCGAATGATTTTGATGTGCTCGACTCCGAAAGCGGTGCCACACGTTGCGATGGCCGTGGTGACTCCCGAGAGGTGGGCGGCCATGACGTCGGTGTATCCCTCAACGACGACGACTTGTCGCAACTTGGAGATGTCACGCTTGGCGAGGTCGAGACCGTAAAGCACCTGAGACTTGTGATACACCGGCGTCTCGGGGGTGTTGAGGTATTTTGGTCCATTGTCGTCGTCGTAGAGTTTCCGCGCTCCGAAACCAATGGTTTGACCCGTCACGTCTCTAATCGGCCAGACGAGACGGCCACGAAATCGGTCATAAACACCCTTTTCACCGCTCGAGACGAGCCCCGCGAGCTGCAATTCTTCGTCGTTAAAACCTTTCGCGCGAAGGGCATCCCGCAAGCCGTTCCATCCTTTGGGAGCGTAACCAATCCCGAACATTTCCGCGGCTGCCTTATCAAAGCCTCGTTCGCCGAGAAACGTCCGCCCGATTGCCGCTTCGGGAGTCACGAGCTGTTCGATAAAAAAAGCTTGCGCTGCCTGATTAGCCGCAAGGATGCGCACGCGCGACCCTTTCTGCGGGTCCGCGCCTCCGCCCTCTTCGTAGTGCAGCTCAAAACCGATGCGTTCGGCAAGTCTTTCGATCGTCTCCGTAAACGACAGGTGGTCCATTTTTTGCACGAACGAAAACACATCCCCGCTCTCACCACACCCGAAGCAGTGGTAGTAGCCCACGCCAGGGCGAACGTGAAAGCTGGGGCTCCGCTCATCATGGAACGGGCACAGTCCCTTCAGTGAGCCGACTCCGGCATTTTTTAGAGAGACGTGGTCGGACACGATGTCCGCAATGTTCACCCGTGATTTGAGTTCTTCGATGTCCGACTGGCGTATTCTTCCGGCCACTTAGCGACCCACCACTCGCTCGTGCCAGGCAAGTGCCGACTGATCCGTGAGGCTCGCCACCTGGTCAACCACAACGCGCATTCTCGCCGTGTCGTCAGCGGCGACCCTCCAGTCGTCGGCAAAAGCTCGGTCCAGGTACTGCGGTCCCGTCTCATACAGCCGCGCCGACAACTCAGTCAGAACCTCCCGTTGCATGGCATAGATCGGCTGTCGAGAATTTGTCACCATCACAAACGCCGCGACAATACCTTTGAGCACCGCGATTTCGGCGAGGTAATCTCGCGGAACCACCACACTCGCGCTGAATCGTTGCAGTTGCCTGGCGGGAAAGCTTTCGCGCGTCGCGTGAACCGCCGCGTGGCAGAACCGCCCAATCAGCTGGGACGTGAGGTTCTTCAGTTGTGCTTGAGATGCACGAGACGCATCGAATGAGTCAAGCCACGCATCCAGACTGTCGAGGCGATCGAACGCAGCGATGAGCTCATCGTGGCTGAATTCGCCACCAATCCACTCGAACATCTGATCAACGAGTGCGTCGTGATTCACGCGTGCGCCGAGCTCGCGTGCTTCGATGTACCCGTTCACGACGGCATCCTCAAAATCGTGGACCGAGTAGGCGACGTCGTCGGAGAAATCCATCACCTGCGCTTCAATGCACTTGACGCGGGCCGGCGCGCCGCTGCGCAACCACTCAAAGGCTTCGATGTCGTCAGCGTAGAAGCCAAACTTGATTCGTCCGGCGGGATCGGTCGCTGCCTGCTGAATCGGCCACGGATACTTCGTACTCGCGTCGAGGCTAGCCCGCGTGAGGTTGAGACCGAACGATCGTCCCTCGGGCGAGAACACCTTGGGCTCCAGGCGTGTCAGCAAGCGAAGCGTCTGCGCGTTACCTTCGAACCCACCGGCGCTCTCTGCCCATTCGTTCAATGCGCGCTCACCATTGTGACCAAACGGTGGATGCCCGATGTCATGTGCCAGGCACGCCGTGTCGACCACGTCGGGGTCAAGTCGAAGGCTGCCCGCAAGTTCTCGTCCGACTTGTGCTACCTCGAGCGAATGAGTCAACCTGTTCCGGGCAAAGTCGAGTCCGGCAGTTGGCGAGAGTACTTGCGTCTTCGCCGCGAGCCGACGAAGTGCACTCGAGTGCAAGAGTCTTGCCCGATCTCGTGCGAAATCACCCCGACGCGACGCCGTTCCCTCGAAGAACATCCGTTGTGAATCGGCCTCGCCGTAACCTGCGGTCAGCGCTGGTGTCCTCACCGGCTATCCGCCGCTCGCATCGATTTCGGCGGCGGCGACGGTGCATTGCTCGTCGGCGCTCAGCTCCTGCGACTCGAGCCAGCGGTGAGGCAGTGCCGGCTTTTTCGGTGTCCCTTGCCGACCGCGTTGGCCTTCTGCTCCAATACCGGGATAGGGGGCTTCGAGGTCGAGCATCCCAATGAGGTCATCAAGATGTTGCAGGCTCGTGACTTGGGCAAACTGACTTCGCAGATCTCCTCCCACGGGATATCCCTTGAAATACCAGGCCATGTGTTTGCGAATGTCCCGACTGGCATGTGATTCGTCGCCAAGGAATTCACTCAGGAGTTCGAGGTGTCGTCGGAGAGTGGCAGCGACATACCCTAACGATGGTGTCGCCCGGGAATGATGGGTCGATTCACCAGCACGCTCTCGAAATGCTGCCTCCAAGTCGGCGAAAAGCCACGGTCGACCGAGGCAACCGCGCCCCACGACAACTCCGTCGCAGCCCGTCTGTTCCACCATGCGCACCGCGTCTTCGGCGCTCCAGATGTCGCCGTTCCCTAACACGGGCACGGATGCGATTGCGCTCTTGAGCTCCCCGATAGCGTTCCAATCCGCGTTGCCGGAATAGAACTCGCTCGCGGTGCGCCCATGCAGCGCGATGGCCGCCGCGCCGGCGCCCTCTGCCGCTTTGCCTGCTTCGATAAAGGTCAGGTGGTCTGCGTCGATTCCCTTGCGCATCTTGACGGTGAGCGGAACATCACCGGCTGCCCGGACCGCTTCTTCGACAATCGACCGAAACAGGGTTCGCTTCCATGGCAATGCCGCGCCGCCACCCTTTCGAGTGACCTTAGGAACGGGGCAGCCAAAGTTCAAATCGATATGGTCGGCTCGGTCCTCCGCGACGAGCATGGTGACGGCTTCGCGCACCGTCTTGGGGTCCACTCCATAGAGTTGGATCGATCGCACCGACTCACTCGGATGACTCTGGATGAGCAACATCGAGCCCGGTGTTCTCTCGACCAAGGCTCGCGACGTGATCATCTCGCTCACGAAAACACCGGCACCTTGCTCGCGACATAACCGCCGATACGCCATGTTGGTGATGCCCGCCATCGGGGCGAGCACGACGGGAACGGCGGGGTTGATGGGCCCGATCTTGAGCGTGGCAGCGCTGCCCCCCTCGGGACCGACCGTCGCGGGGGGCGTGACTTCACTGACCAGACTCATAAGACCTCGTTAACCTTGCTGGTCAAGTATCCCCCATGCAGCCGGAAGACTGCCCGTCTACGCGTCACTTGCGGGCTTGTCGATAGCCCCACCAAACCGACGATCCCGCGTGACGTACAGTTCTATCGCGCGCCACAGGTCATTGCGTCCAAAGTCGGGCCAGAGCGTATCGAGAAAAACCATTTCGGCATAGGCCGATTGCCAGAGTAAGAAGTTTGATGTGCGTTGTTCCCCGCTCGAGCGAACAAAGAGATCCACGTCGGGCAGGTCGGGAACATACAACGAACGTTGAATCAGCTTCTCACTCACGGCGTGTGGGGCAATCTTCCCGATTGCGACCTGTTCGGCAATCTGTCGAAGAGCGTCGGCAATCTCGGTTCGACCGCCATAGTTCACGCACATCGTCAGCGTGAGGGTCGAATTACGTTTCGTGAGTTGCTCGGCGAATTTCAGTTCGTTGATGACGGAGGGCCACAGCTTCGGAGTGCGGCCCGCCCAGCGCACTCGGACTCCCCATTCGTTGAGCTGGTCGCGTCGCCGGTGGAGAACATCCCGATTGAAGCCCATCAAGAACCTCACTTCGTCGGGTGAACGCTTCCAGTTCTCCGTTGAAAACGCGTAAACCGACAAGTAGGTAACCCCGGCTTGAATCGCCCCCGCCACCACATCGAGCAACGCTGCCTCGCCCGCTCGATGACCCTCGACACGTGTCAGCCCACGCTGGTTTGCCCAACGACCGTTTCCATCCATCACGATGGCGACGTGCCGAGGTACGGAACCGGCCGGAAACCGTGGCGGTATCTCACCTGTCCAATCGAGCGGCCGAAACTCGACCGCGTCTTTATGTGTGTAGCCGGCCGTCATCGTGCAACATGCTCTAGTGACTTGAGTGCCCGCTCGAGATGCCACTGCGTGTGAGCAGAAATTAACGATGACACGCGTGCGAGATGACGCCGATCAACCGACTCGAGAAAATCCCACTGACCCGTGAGCAAGGCTTCGAAAATCTCAACGGTGTCCGATCCAACGCGCGCGGAACCAGGCGGGGCACACGTCGCACAGACCATCCCGCCGAAATGGACGACGAAAGCCGTGAGATCTTCGGGGCTACCGCATCGGGAACACGTGTCAAGACTCGGCGACCAACCGGCGAGCGAGAAGGCTCGCATGAGGTACGAATCGAGAGTGAGGTGGGGCGCGTGCTCACCTCGAGAGAGAGACCGAAGAGCACCCAGAAGGAGCGTGTATTGATTTGTCGCCTTCTCGGCGTCGGTGAGCCGTTCAGCCGTCTCCGCCATCACACTGGCGGCAGTAAACCTGTCATAGTGTCCGGCAATATCGGCGCCATATGGTCCGAGTGTTTCGGCTTGTTGAATCGTGTCGAGTGACGATCGTCCCTGATAAAACTGCACATCCGTCACCATGAACGGTTCAAGTCGCGAGCCAAACTTCGATGCCGTGCGTCGAACACCTTTCGCCACAGCCCGCACCTTGCCATGACTTCGCGTGAGGATGGTCACAATGCGGTCGGCCTCACCCAAATTAAATGTGCGAAGAATGATTCCTTCGTCGCGATAAGTGGGCACGTTCCATTATCCGCCGTGTGACGAGGGAAGGCGACGGGGCGCGCTAGAGGTCACGCGGGGTGTCGATAGGGCCGGTCAAGTCTGCTGGGCGAACGAGCTTGGGTTGGCGTATCCCGCGAATAACACGCTGCTCCGGAAGTGACCAGTGAAAACGAACAGCAAGGATGCGAATCGCGGCCGTCACGGCCACACACGCCACGGCACTCACGTCGACCGAGTTCCCGAGCGCACGCAATATGACGAATATCAGGGTCCCGGATGCCGCCGCCACGGCATAGAGCGATCCCACATGCATCACAGCAATCGGGGTATTGAGCAGGATGTCTCGTATGACTCCCCCTCCCACGGCGGACACCGTTCCCACAAAGATTGCCGGAACGGGTGGAAGACCTTGCGCAAGTGCCGCCGCGACACCGATGGCGCCGAACAGTCCGATTGTGAGAGCATCCGCGATGGTGATGACCCAGTCGATTTTGTGAACGAGTCGCGCGAGCAGCATGCCAATGAGCGCGAACAGCACGGCGGTGCCCAGATACCAATCTTCGCTGAGAGCGACAAGTGGCCTCTGCAAAAGAATGTCACGAAGAAACCCTCCCCCGAGGCCCGTCGCGGTGCCAATCATGGCCACACCCAACAAGTCGAGTTGCCGGTCGCGGAATTGCGCGGCATACATGGCGCCTTGCAGGCTTCCCACCCCAATCGCCGCAACGTCAACCCAGGAGGGGACTTCGATTGCTAGCGGGTCCATGAGTCAATTTCTACCACGTTGACGGTCGTAGCCAAGTTAGGGTGGCTGTATGGAAAATCAAGTCTTCCGAATCATTTTCACGATTTTTGTCGGCCTCATGATTGCTTTTTTTGTTGGATTTGGGATTGATGCGTTCTATCCCGAACCCGTGTACCCGCAGGCCATTAACGACATTTACAACACGTTGGCAGACAAGGTGCCCACGGCGGCGGACCAGGCAAAGATTGATGCTTTGGAGCAGGCCTACCAACTTTCTCAGCAATCACACAACCGAGTCGTCACGATTGTCGTCACCATCGCCGCCGTGACCTTCCTCGGGCTCAGCGTCGTTCTGGAGAATCGAAATCGCGTGATGGCCAACGGATTGTTGCTCGGTGGGTTGTTCTCGCTGCTTTACGGGGTTGCCCGAGGATTAGGCTCACAAGATTCGATGATTGCCTTCATCACGGTCGGCGTCGGACTGATTGCCGTCGTGTTGATTGGACTCCGCCGATTCAACCACGCGCGAGAAAACGCGAAAGAAGCAAAGAGCTAAACCGGCACCGCATTCGTCGATTCGAGTCGCACTGCACGGTTGATTGCGGAGACAACGGCTTTGAGGGTCGCGGTGGAAATATCGGAATCAATTCCCACTCCCCACAGTCGTAGGCCATTCACCGAAAGTTCGACGTACGCCGCAGCTCGCGCGTCCCCGCCTGCTGCGAGCGTGTGCTCAACATAATCGAAGAGCTCCACCGTAAGACCGTTGTGACCCATCAGCTTGATGAACGCGTCGATCGGGCCATTGCCTTCCGACTCATGGCGAGCGACCTCATCGCCGTCGCGAAGATCCACACTGAGTTTCACGGTGCCCGAAAAGTCACTCTCGGTGCGCGTCCCGTGGAGCTCAAATCGACCCCACTTGTCGTCTGCGTGCGCGGCGGGCAAGTATTCGTCCTGGAAGATACGCCACAATTCGTCGCTCGATACTTCGCCACCTTCGGCATCGGTCTTTGCCTGAACTACTCCGGAGAATTCAATCTGCAGTCGACGCGGTAAGTCGAGAGCGTGATCCTTCTTGAGCAAGTAGGCAACGCCACCCTTACCCGACTGTGAGTTGACCCGTATGACGGCTTCATAAGTGCGACCAAGGTCTTTCGGATCTACCGGAAGATACGGGACGGCCCAGACTAGATTGTCGACGTGAGTCTCCCGGGCCGCCGCATCGGCGGCCATCGCCTCAAAGCCCTTCTTGATGGCGTCTTGGTGAGAGCCGCTGAAGGCCGTGTAAACCAAGTCGCCCGCCCACGGACTGCGCTCGTGCACCTTGAGCTGATTGCAATACTCGGCCGTGCGACGCACTTCATCCAGGTTAGAAAAATCAATCTGCGGGTCGATTCCCTGCGTGAAGAGGTTAATGCCGAGAGCGACGAGGTCGACGTTTCCGGTGCGCTCACCGTTACCGAAGAGGCACCCTTCAATCCGATCGGCTCCGGCCATGTAGCCGAGTTCAGCGGCAGCGATGGCGGTACCGCGGTCGTTGTGCGGGTGGAGCGAGAGGATGATGTTCTCACGCGGTGTGAGGTGGCGGCTCATCCACTCAATCGAATCGGCGTAGACGTTGGGAGTTGCCATCTCCACCGTCGCGGGAAGGTTGATGATGACTTTGCGATCCGGCGTCGGTTCGAAGACGTCGATGACCTTGTTGCATATCTCGGCCGCAAACTCGAGCTCGGTGCCCGTAAAACTCTCTGGCGAGTATTCGTAGTACACGGTGGTTTCGGGAATCGTCTTCTCCAACTCCCGACACAAGCGTGCACCGTGCAGTGCGATGTCAATGATGCCTTGCTTGTCTTCTCGGAAGACGACTTCCCGCTGCAGGATGCTCGTGGAATTGTAGAGGTGCACGACGGCGTGCTTCGCACCGGCGATGGACTCATAGGTGCGCTCAATCAAGTGGTCTCGCGACTGCGTCAACACCTGAATGACCACGTCGTCGGGAATAGCGTTCTCGTCAATGAGCGAGCGCACGAAATCGAAGTCGGTCTGACTGGCGGAGGGAAAGCCAACCTCGATTTCTTTGTAGCCCATGCGCACCAGCAAATCGAACATGATGCGCTTGCGCTCAGGGCTCATGGGGTCGATGAGCGCCTGGTTGCCATCACGCAAGTCAACCGCACACCAACGAGGCGCCTTGTCGATGCGCCGAGACGGCCACGTGCGGTCGACGAGGTCGATCCCGAGGCTCTCGTGATACGGACGATACTTGTGCACGGGCATCGAGCTCGGCTTCTGGTGGTTCTTCATGCTGTTCTCTCTTCGCGGTAGTGGGAAAGCCAACGAAAGCTCCGCGACGAGGGAGGCTAGATTCGCGCCCCGCCGCGGCAACTAAGAAGAAGCAGACCACCTGACATGACTACAGGCTAACACCGTCCTGCAAGTGGATTCCACCGATTAAA
>Ga0214923_10001304_pt1 | contig 35635 bp, 25 predicted proteins | sample LL1510_MetaG_FD_177993 | JGI IMG/M metagenome (GOLD analysis project Ga0214923, IMG submission 177993) | Freshwater microbial communities from Lake Lanier, Atlanta, Georgia, United States - LL-1510 | ecosystem: Environmental > Aquatic > Freshwater > Lake | place: USA: Georgia | collected...
GCCAGGATTATTTCTACAAAAACGCGGACGCGGATGAATTAATTTTTGTCCATCGTGGGACAGGAACCCTGCGGACCCAGTTGGGGAATATCGCTTTCGAAAAAGGGGATTACCTTCTAATACCCCGAGGGATGATTCATGTTTTTGAATTTGATGGGCCGGACAACCGTCTGCTCTACCTGGAATCCAATGACCCGCTGTACACCCCCAAGCGCTACCGCAATTGGTTTGGGCAATTGTTGGAACATTCCCCCTACTGCGAAAGGGACTATAAACTCCCCACCGAGCTGGAAACCCACGACCAGGTAGGTTCCTTTGAAATCAAAATCCGTAAGCAAGGCATCCTCCATTCGGTGATCTATGCCAGCCATCCTTTTGACGTGGTGGGCTACGACGGTTACAATTTTCCGTACGGCTTCAGTATCTACAACTTTGAACCCATCACGGGTCGGGTTCACCAACCGCCCCCGGTGCATCAAACCTTTGAAAGCAAAGGTTTTGTGGTCTGCAGTTTTTGTCCCCGCCTTTACGATTACCACCCGCTGTCGATCCCTGCACCCTACAACCATTCCAACATCGATTCCGAAGAAATCCTGTATTATGTGGACGGTGATTTTATGAGCCGCAACGATATTGGACCCGGTCAAATCACCTTGCACCCCGGCGGTATTCCCCATGGACCCCACCCCGGCGCCTACGAGCGCAGTATCGGCAAAACATCCACCGATGAATATGCCGTCATGATCGACACCTTCAAACCGTTGGCCATCACCCAAAACGCGATGGCGTTGGACGACGGGAAGTATTACCGGTCCTGGATGGAATCCGCCTACGAATAAACCTTTTCGCTCACTACTACCTCGCAACACTATGAACGAAACCTTGACCCAACCCACCACCGCCTCGGTCAACGAGGACTTTCTTCCGCTATTGGGTACAGACCATTTGGAACTTTATGTCGGCAATGCCAAACAATCCGCCTACTATTACCAGGCCGCCTTTGGCTTCGAATTGATTGCCTATGCAGGTCCAGAAACCGGGCTCAAGGACCGAGCCTCTTATGTTTTGCAACAAAACAAAATCCGTTTGGTCCTCACTTCCTCACTGCACCCGCAGACCGAAATCTCCAAACATGTGGACCAGCACGGTGATGGAGTCAAATTTTTGTCGCTTTGGGTGGACGATGCCACAGCGGCCTTCGAAGCGACGGTGGCCCGCGGTGCCCGTCCCCATCAGGCCCCCCAGGTGCTCGAAGATGCTCACGGCAAGGTGGTCATTGCCTCCATTCATACCTACGGGGATACTGTTCACCGCTTTGTCGAACGCAAAGACTACCACGGTCTTTTCCTGCCCGGTTTTGATCATCCCCGGTGGAAACTCCCGGTGGAGACTGTAGGCCTTCAGTACGTGGATCATTGCGTGGGCAATGTCGAACTCGGTGCCATGAACACCTGGGTTGAGTTTTACGAAAAAGTCATGGGCTTTCAATTGCTCATCACCTTTGATGACAAGGACATCTCCACCGAATATTCGGCCCTCATGTCCAAGGTGGTTTCTAACGGCAACGGGTATGTCAAATTCCCCATCAATGAACCGGCCGAAGGCAAAAAGAAATCCCAAATCGAAGAGTATATCGAGTTTTACCGAGGTGCCGGGGTCCAACATATCGCGGTAGAAACCTACGATATCGTGCATACGGTCACAGAACTTCGCCGCCGAGGGGTTGAATTTCTCTATGTCCCCGAAACCTACTACGACGACTTGACCGAGCGGGTTGGGGAAATTAAGGAGGACATCCAAATTCTCCGGTCCTTGAATATCCTTGTGGACCGCGATGAACACGGTTACCTCTTGCAGTTGTTTACCAAACCGGTGCAGGATCGACCCACCATGTTCTTTGAAATTATCCAGCGCAGGGGAGCTAAGTCCTTTGGCAAAGGAAATTTCAAGGCCCTCTTCGAATCCATCGAACGAGAGCAGGCCCTGCGTGGCAATCTGTAGATCGACCTAGGGACCTGTGGATCAGCATGGTGATCCCAAGGTCAGCCTTCCAAGGCGGATAATTTCCGGTCCAAACGCCATAACATGAGGAAGAGACCGGCCTGTATGATCAGGACAACGGCCAAAACAACAAAGATTTTGCCGTTGCTACGCAGGGTATCCGCCATGGTCACCGATTCGTTCGCATTCATGGTCGGGACAACCTCTTGGACCGTGCTTGCAGCGAGGCCAACGATGCTAAGCATCATGATCAAGGTCAAAACCAGAAAAAACTGCTTCATGGGCCAGGATTTAGGATGGAATTCTATTTCTTAACAAAGTATAACGAGCCCACAGATTGGCGGCCCACCAGCCCATGAGGGTCCAGGCAATCACCGCGGGATAAAAAACCCAACGCATTCGTCCATCCAAATCGTAGGCCGAAAATCCCGGGTTCCCCCCGTTGCCGGGATGCAGGGAATCGGTAAGCCTTGGGAGAATGAACAGCAAAGGAATCAAACAGAAAAATGCCAGTATATTGTATGCAGCCGATATGCGGGCCTGCCTGCGCTTGTCCTCGAAAGAGGAGCGTAAAACGGTATAGGCCAGGTACATCAAAAGACCTATGGCCGAGGCATTTTGTTTGGGGTCACCACTCCACCAGGCACCCCAGGTAAACTGTGCCCAAACCATTCCGGTGATAAGGCCCAGCATCCCAAAGAGAATTCCCATTTGGGTTAAGGCTGAAGCCCAAGCATCATCGGTATCGTGTTGAAACAACAAATACCTCAACGAATACACCGCCGCTCCCAACAACATCAGGATCATCCCGAACCACATCGGGACATGGAAATAGAGATTTCTTACCGATTCGTTCAGAATCACTTTGCGGGGCACCTCGCCCATCCAACCCATCCAAAAGACATAGACCATGCACAGTAGAGTCATCAGCTTCAAGGCCAAAGGCAGTGGGGATATGCGAGGTCGGGTCGAGTTCATTGGAAGTTCAAAGATAATTTCTTGGGCATTAATCCCTCCAAAGAAAGGGAAACAACAAGGTCCCCAAGGCCAAAATCATGACCAAAAGGGCTGACATCGCCACCGCATACGGCCAAACCACCGACCATTCCAAGCCATCCAAGGCCATACGCGAGAGACGGTGCACCAGCAGTAAACAGGGCACCAAAAGTGGAAATCCCAAAACCGGCATGAGTTGGGCGGGATTGGCGGCACCGCGGGCCATGGCCGAAACCAAGGTCAGCACCGTAGCGAGCAATGGACCGGCCAGCAATTGAGTAAGGATAAAAATCCCTGTATTTTGAATGGGATAACCCATCCATACACCCATGAGGATCGTGGCCAAGGCCATCAGCACCCACAGGGAAAGGGTTCCCGTTAGAACCTTGATCATCCACAAGGTGACCCCTGGGGTTGACACCTTGTAATACATCAGCAATCCATTGCTCAAACCCAAATACGTTCGCGACAGGACGTACACCGAGGCGAACAGCATCAACAACCAATAAATGGCCACCCATGCCAGCGGGCCTGCTGGACGTAGCATCAATTGAGCAGCAAAGATGCCGCCGGCCAAGTACAGCAAGGAACCTGCCAACCACTGCCCTTGACGCCATTCCCTTAGCCACTCATGCCGCAAGAGCAGGAGCATGGTTCGAACGGTTTGCATGCCTTTCATGAATTGGTGGCTAATTTAGGTCCGTTTGTTGACGAAATTTAGCCCATGCCCTCTGCCCTCGCTCACGCCCCCAGACCCATTCACAAAGTCCTGATTGCCAACCGCGGCGAAATCGCTTGGCGAATTCTGCGCACTGCCCGAGAAATGGGCATCGAAACGGTCGCCGTGTTTTCCGAGGCAGATCGAATGGCCCCCCACGTTCGGCATGCCGATTGGGCCTTTCCGATTGGTCCGGCACCCTCCTCGGCATCCTACCTGCGCGGAGAGTCTTTGATTCGTCTTGCCTTGGAACAGAAATGCCAAGCCATTCATCCGGGGTATGGTTTTCTTTCCGAAAATGCAGCCTTTGCCAAAGCGGTTGAAGAAGCAGGCCTGGTCTTGGTAGGCCCAAGCTCCCGAAGCATGGAGGCCATGGGCAACAAAGTCGCCGCCAAACAAGCCGTTGCCGGATACGAGATTCCCCTGGTTCCCGGAACCGATCATCCCGTTTCAGACCCCGTACAAGCGGCAGAGATCGCCCAAGCTATCGGATTTCCTTTGCTGATCAAAGCAGCTGCGGGAGGTGGCGGAAAGGGAATGCGCATTGTGAACCGTTTGGAAGAGCTCCACGAATCCCTGCATTTGGCCATATCGGAAGCAACCAACGCCTTTGGTGACGGAGCTGTCTTTTTGGAGAAGTACATCGCCAATCCCAGGCATATCGAGATTCAATTAATGGCCGATGACTACGGGCACACGGTTTACTTGTTCGAAAGGGAATGTTCCATTCAACGCAGGCACCAAAAGCTCGTCGAAGAAGCCCCATCCTCCTGTTTGGATGCAGACCTCCGCAAAGCCATGGGTGAAGCTGCGGTACGCGTTGCCCAAGCCTGCGGGTACCGCAATGCAGGTACTGTCGAATTTTTGTTGGACCAAGACAACCGCTTTTACTTCTTGGAAATGAACACCCGCCTCCAAGTGGAGCACCCCGTTACCGAATGCATCACGGGCTTGGACCTGGTTCGTTTGCAATTCGAAATGGCGGCCGGACTTCCCCTTACGCTTCGTCAAGAGGATTTGCGCATCAACGGTCACAGCATTGAGCTAAGGATTTGTGCAGAGGATCCTCGCAATCAATTTCTGCCGGACCTGGGCAAGCTCATTCGCTTCCAACCCCCTCAAGGTCCCGGGGTTCGTTTGGATTCCGGTTACGAAGAAGGCATGGACATCCCGGTGCATTACGATCCTTTGCTGGCCAAACTCATTGTGCATGCCCCCAATCGATTGGCCGCCATTGCTCGGATGAAAAGGGCCTTGGATGAATTTGAACTTGCGGGACCCGCTACCACCCTGGATTTTGGGCGTTGGGTCATGGAGCAATCCGCCTTTGTGGAAGGCCGTTTCGATACCGGCTTTATTGCTCAATATTTTCGTGGTGCTGAATCCCTGGATACCCCATTGCCGCCATGGGAGTCCTCTGCATCAGGGAGTCCACTCTCCCTTTCGGAAGAAATCGCAATCGCTGCAGCAGTGTTACAACACCAGTCCTCTTCCCAAGGAACCCAAAGCCCTACAGTCCAAAGCGCTTCAAACCATACCATTGGCGCCACCGATGCTTGGCAGAGGCTTTGGAATCGATAATGCGCCTTGCGGATTTCAGGAAAAGATCGTATTTTTGCATTTCGGGGCTGAACGGAATCGACAGCTTGTTTAGATGACCCGGTAAGCATGCCGAGCCTGGAACCGTTGCTCGTTAATCCGATGGTTCAAGCCTTAAACGGCAACTACGACTACGCACTCGCTGCTTAATTCTAGGAATTAGCAAGAGTTGTCTCCGGACAGGTGAGCTCAATGGCCTGTCCTATGGAGGCATCGACCACATTGAACTGGTTCTAAGGCAGGCTTGACCAAGGAACGAGAACCCTAAAGCCTAAGCGTGATCTTCGGCCCGCCGCCCGCCTGGATCCCGTCGAAAATCAAGGGATGGATAAGCATGTAGAAAGTCGGGGATCGGCTTGACTGGACCAGGGTTCAACTCCCTGCAGCTCCACAACCCGGGGGTATCTGTTTTTGGAACAGGCCCCATGCCAAGAATGATTTAAGCCTTGGAACGTCGCACCTCAAAGGCGACCTCGTTGCGTCGCCCCACCAAGGTCCAAGGGGCATTGTAACCCATGTACAAGAGGGGACCTTCCACCTGCCAACCTTCTTGCTCCAGGATTTCCCTTAGGCGACGCCCGTACCTCTTCAGATCTTTGTCGCTGGCATAGCCCCCAAACCTTAGGACCCCCAGGGTACGAGGCGGAAGGGTTTGCAAGGTTATCGCACGGTCCCTTGTAGCGGGCAAATCGGACTCGCTACGATCAAAGGGCATATAAAAGAACAAGGAAGGCTGCTCGCCCATGTCCATCACCACAGGCGCTGTCATGGCCATGGATTCGGAACGCTCATTCCCCCCAAAGAGGTAACGGGCAACTTTACGGAAACCCTCGTTGGCAGGGGCTCCCAAGGAATTGCTTCTCAGACCCGTTTTGGCCACCACCAAAGACGGGTATGCTCTGACTTCCACACCCCCACCCAATTTGGCCAAGCGCTTGAAGGTCGGCTCAGGAACCTTCTCGGAGGCCAAGAGACGCCTCCCAGCCAAGAAAGCCAAGACCAAAAGCAAGCCAATAAACAGCATTTTCATCGATTTCATTAACTACAAAACGCCGAAGAACGAATAATGTTCCAGCTCCTCCCCCAAATTCACAAGAACCCTTTGGAAGGTCGGGTCAGGCTGTATTTTCGGCCTTGAAGCCATGAATACCCACTTTTCTCCGAATTCCAAAACGTCACGATGGCTAGGGTGGCTAGGAACACCCCTGTATTTGCTGGCCTTTGGGCTCATTGTTCTCGTTTTTGATCCATGCCTGCGCTTGGTTCATTTGGTTTTTGGGTACGAAGCCCATCAGCAAGGGATTCGCCTGATGAATAGACTTTTGTACGGTGCATTGTGGCTGAATGCCTGTCGGATCTCATGGAATAGGCACCCTGATGCCTTGTCGATTTCGGCATCGACCTCGGGTATTGCTCAGCGTCCCGTGCCCCGCATCTTTGTCGCGAACCATCAAAGCCTCAACGATATTCCTCCTTTGATTTGGAAGCTTCGTGCTTTCCGCTTGGTTTTGGTTTCCAAAGCCGAATTGTCCAAAGGAATCCCCTCCATTTCGTACAATTTCAAAACCGGAGGCGTGATTGCCATCCAACGCCGAAACCCGCAGCAATCTTTGGAAGCCATGCGAAAATTGGGGGAACGTATCGCGAGCAGCGGAGAAAATATTTTGTACTTTCCAGAGGGAACGCGAGCTCGTGATGGCCAATCCGCAGTCTTCCGAAGCGGGGGTCTTGAACAATTGATGCTTTCCAATCCTCAAGTGGAATTGGTTCCTGTGGCGATTCGCGATTCCTGGAGATTGGCTCAATGGAATTTCCTCCCCATACCCTTTGGACAAACCATTCGCTTTGATGTACTCCCCTCGATCTTTTCCAAAGAGGTCCTCCAACAATGCGATGGTCATGTTGGAAAGGCGGCAAGACTCTTGATGCAATCCGTTCAAGAAGCCATTGTGCAACAGCTAAATCATGAAATATCCTGAATCTACGATCAACATTTTCCCTGAATCTACGATTAATACATACCATGAAAAACCATACCGTCTACGAATGCTCCCAGCCTATTGACCTTAAGGGTATGCTACCGCAACGTTTAACAATGCGCATGTTGTTAGGGCTGCTTCTTGGGGTCTTTGGCAAACATGCAGCCTACGCGTTGCCAGATGAGGGGATGTTTCCTCCCCTCGCCATCCAGAAGGAAGCCCTTGTCAAAGCCGGCCTTCGCATGGATCCCAACCTGGTTTTGAGCCTAAGCAACCAAGGACTGCTCCCTGCCCTGGTAAGGGTGGGCGGTTGTTCAGGGTCCTTTGTTTCTTCGGAGGGACTCCTGGTCACCAATCACCATTGCGCCTTCGATGCCGTGGCTGCAGTCAGCACCCCTGAGGAAAATCATCTCGAAAGAGGATTTTATGCGCGCAAAATGACCGACGAAATTCCAGCCAAAGGCCTCAGCCTTCGCATTACCGTAGGCTTTGAGGATTGCAGCGAACGAATTCTCGCCGACCTACCCGGTACCGACCGCCCTGTAGAACGGCAGAAAGCTATCAAAGAACGCATGACCACCCTCGAAAAAACCGCCGCGGCCAAAGACAGCAATTCCACGTTCGAGGTTTCGGAAATGTTTCCGGGTAAATCGTATGTATTGTTTCAATACACCGTTCTCCGTGATCTTCGAATCGTTTATGCCCCGTCCCGTGCCATAGGGGAATTCGGTGGGGAATCCGACAATTGGGTTTGGCCGCGTCATACCGGAGATTATACCTTCCTGAGAGCCTATACAGGACCCAAAGGGGAATCACGGTCGTATCACCCCGAGAATATCCCTTTCAAGCCTATCGCATTTTTACCCATTGCCCAGAAACCCCTTGCCGAAAATGATTTCGTGATGATCATGGGCTATCCCGGCAGGACTTTTCGCCATTACCCGGCCTCTTATCTGCGCTACCAAGCCGAAAAATTACTCCCCATTACCCAAAAGAATTTTGATTGGCTTATACAGCGATTGGAAAAACAAAGCGAGCTATCCACAAGCGAATCGTTGTTATGGTCTTCCCGAATCAAGTCCCTGGCCAATACCTCCAAAAATTACCGAGGTAAATTGCAAGGCCTTCGCCGCGTCCCCATCCTTGCACAATTTGAATCGGTGGACAAGGCATGCCGTCAAGCGGGTCAAGCGAATGCATTGATCGCCATGAACGCCTTGGATTCCTTGTATCAGGCCATGCATCAACGTGCTGAATTGCATTTAAATTTTCAACACCTTGCAGGTCAGTCCAAAGCGATGCAGTGCTTGATCCGTGAAGCGGACTTGAAGGACCGGCTCACCGCATGGAAGAACAACCCCTCCAAAGACTCCCTCCTCGAAGCCGAAACCAAAGCATTGAATGTTTGGAAGGAGAAGAACCGGGGCAGCTGGCGTGGTTCCCTCGAAAGGGACGTTCTCCAGTATTTTGTATCCCAAAATCCGGAATTACTACCGCAGGACATCCAATTGGGAAAGTGGAATGCATGGTTGGACCAAATAGAGCAGTCCAATGACTTTCCAAAAGAATCCAAATGGACGCAGGTACTAGGGAATTATTGGCATAATTTGTCCTTACGCATCAAGCAGGAACAAAGCGATTGGACGGCCCGATTGAGCGCCAACCTACCCGCCTATCTTGATTTACGTCTTCAGGTGCTCAACCAATCTTTTGTTCCGGATGCCAACAGCACCTTGCGTTTAACCTACGGCAAGGTCCAAGGTTTCTCGCCGGAAGATGGGGTTTATCATCGGCCATTCACGACCCTGAAGGGCATGTTCGAAAAAGCATCCACGGAGCATCCCGATTACCGTATCGACTCCACCCTGTACCGCGCCATTCGTCAAGGTTACCCGGCCTTGACACCAACACCCGAACAGCCAAACCAAGAACAGCGATTTGGGGATTTGGCCATCACCATGGTGGACGCCGCAAGGGATCAAACTCAAACAGTCAAAAAACCAAGAACCAAATCGGAGGATATTCCTGTGGCATTTTTGTACAATCTCGACACCACCGGAGGGAATTCCGGGTCTCCCGTCATGAATGCCGACGGCGAATTGGTGGGAGTGAATTTCGACCGAGCTTTTGGAGCAACCATCAACGACTTTGCATGGAATGCAGACTACAGCCGATCCATAGGGGTAGACATTCGCTTTGTGTTATGGAACTTGAAAAATGTAATCGGAGATCAACGCCTCCTCTCGGAATTGTTCCCGCTTGGGCTCCCTGAACATCTGCAACGCTAAACCACTGCAAGCGAATGAATCCTGGCCAGCCTTTCCGATTAGGAATTTTGCGAGAATCCAAAAAGCCTCATGATCTTCGTGCCCCCATGGTTCCGGAGGATTGCAGGGCCCTTATGCAAGCCTTTCCAGGGACTGAAATTCGGGTACAACCCTCGCCTTTTCGTTGCTACGAGGATAGTCAATACCGCGATGCAGGATGCATCCTGCAAGAAGATTTGTTAGGATGTAACCTCATTCTGGGGGTCAAAGAAGTGGCTTTGGATCAACTGCTACCGGATCATGCCTTTGCCTTTTTTTCGCATACCATCAAAGCACAGCCATACAACCAAGCATTGATGCGGCATATGGTTCGAAATCGAATCACCCTGCACGATTATGAATTGATGACCGACGAATCGGGTCAAAGGACGGTAGCCTTCGGGTATTGGGCTGGGATCGTGGGGGCATGGCATGGCTTGCGAATGCGGGGTTTACGCAGCGGGACCTACACCTGGCCAAAGGCTCTTGAAACAGGCTCTTATCAAGCGTTGCAACATATCCTCCAAACCGAAACCGCGCTTATCGCCAACCGGGACGGTAGCCCATACAGGGTTTTGGTTTGCGGAAGCGGGCGGGTGGGTCAAGGCGCTGTTAAAGTTTTGGAAGACGCCGGTTTCATGGCCCTGGACCCTCAAGACTTCCTGAATTCCCACAGCAATTCAACCGGATCGAAGCCTCTCCTTTACACCGTGCTGCGCTCCAAGGATTTGTTTCGAGCCAAAGACGGTTCGCCCTATTCATCACAGGCTTTCTACACGCATCCTCAAGATTTCGAAACCTGCATTGGGCCCTACTTGGGTGCGGCGGACCTCATGATCAATACCATTTATTGGAATCCTGATGCCCCCAGGTATTTTGAGCCCGCCTTCATTCAACATTCAACATTCAACATCCAACAAATCGCGGATATTTCATGCGATATCGAAGGATCCGTGCCCCTAACACTTCGACCCTCCACCATTGAGGATCCTTATTACGGAATTTCCAAGGACACTTTGCTTGAATGTCCCCCCTTTGATCCCCACAGCGTGGACATCATGGCCGTGGATAATTTGCCCTGTGAGCTCCCCGCCGATGCGTCTCGCGATTTCAGTGCTTCTCTACTTCGGCATTTCCTCAAGCCCTTGATCAAGGACCCTTCCTCGATGCCAGGGAACTCCCTTTTGTTAAACCAAGGCCGCTTGCATCCCAACTTTCATCATCTCCAAGAGTACGCAGGGATCGCTTGATTCTGCCCCAAAAAACCTTATCTTTACCTTGTTTCGCATTTTCGCTCCTCTATTCCCTTTAATCCCTCAAAACACGCTAATTCATAGCTCATTCAATAGTTTAAGTTCATCGCTCACCCAATAGTCTAATTCATCTTCGAAAATTGCACCCATCCAAGACCCTATGACGGACGAAGACGATATCAAACCTTACCAACCTATTTGGAATGCCCAAGAGCGATTAGCCCTTGTGATCAATAATGCCTGCCTTGCAATCTTAGGGTATTATCTGGTACGGATTCCTTTGATTTTTCTTTCTTATTTTTTTGCCAAACTGGAAGACCTTCGACCTGTTCTCCATTACTATGGCGTTACCATCGGTCGTCTTGCCGACGACTCGGTTATTCAAGGAGGAGGTTGGTCTGGAGGCTCCACGATTGCGGCTTTCTTTATAGGTCCTCTCGTTTTTGCTTTTGCCGCTTTTTACATTTTGCAGCGATGGGAGATGCTATGGGATAATGGGATCTCCTTGGGGCTCATCATTTGGACCAGCTTGCATGGCTTTAGCCGATTGCTGTGTGGCGCCGTTGCCGGAGTTTTTATCCCCAAGTTTGTAGGACTCGTTTTTCTATCGACAGGCCTTAACCTGGGTATTCGTATTGTTCTCAGTGTTTTGCTCTTTGGTCTATTTCTGGCACTTGCCAAACAGTTTCTCCCTCCTTTGCTTTTCAATAGCCGCTCCCAGCGAGTGGCCGAAGAAGAAGACGCCCGAGCAGAGTTTGTTCGCTATTCCCTTTTCCTGCCTTGGCTTGCCAGCTCTTCCTTTATCGCCCTTATCCATGGAATACGGGGTCATTACTACGAGGTTATTATTCAATTCTTGATTGGGATTGTGGTGCTTACCATTTACCATAATTTTCGCCCTCAGAAACCGGAGTACAACGTCCCTATTCCTGATCAGGGAAGGCCACGGGTTGATTATCGCCTCTGGGTTGCCACCGCTCTGGTCTTTGTTCTCATCTTCGTTATCTTTTTCTAAAACCTATTTTTCGCAATTTTTTATGCTCAATCCATTAGACGCTCTGCGTTCCGGCACCTATTCCTTGATCGATGTCCGAACAGACGATGAATACCAACAAGACCATATAAATGGTTCTCTGCACATACCCCACACCCAAATTTTAGACTACACCGAGCAAATCAACCAATTGCCGGAACCCCGTATTCTTTATTGCCGCAGCGGTGCCCGCAGCGCCATGGCTCTTCAATTGTTGCAACAGTCCGGAGTTTCCGGATTATTCAATGCAGGAGGCATAAGCGACATGAGGGAATTGTTACAAGATGCTGGAGTCAGCGGGCATTAATCCTCAACACAGCATGGCTTTTTTAACCCATTCCACCTGCCCAACGCAGTGAATGGCGACCGTATCGATCCTTCATTCGATCGAGCACACGGTACAAGGCATCTTCGCGGGAATAATCAGCAAACAAGTCCATTTGACTGCCTGCATGGCTTAATTCGCTCAAACGAACGCCTACCAAACGTACCCTCATTCTCCGGGTATAGAGTTTGTGCAACAATTCCACTGCCGTATCCATCAAAACCCGATCCGAAGCCGTATAAGGCAGGGTTTGCTGTCGGCTTACCGTTTCGAAGTCCGCGTAGCGAATCCGCAGGGCCACGCAACCGCAAACCATCCCCTGCGATCTTAGCTCCGTTCCCAGCCCCTCAGCCAAAGAGCGAATACGAGCTCTAAGCAAGGCAGGATCTGCGGTATCCTGTTCAAAAGTTCGTTCGGATGAAATGGACTTTTGTTCCCGGTACGGAATCACAGGACTGGGGTCAATCCCCCTCGCTTTTTCCCAAAGCGTCATCCCGTTCTTCCCAAAAAGCCGTACGAGATAATCCTTTGGGATTTGTTGCAACAAATAAATACGACCAAGCCCAAGCTCTTCGAGTTGGTTGGACCAAACCGGCCCGACCATTGGGATTTTGCGAACCGGTAACGGCGCCAGATAACTCGCTTCGTTTCCGCTAATCACGCATTGCTGATTGTCGGGTTTGGCCTGACCCGTGGCGATTTTGGAAACTGTTTTATTTACCGAAAGCCCCAACGAAGAAGGTAGGCCAATTTCACGCGCTACACGATTGCGAATTTCGCTAGCCCAGCGCCAGCATCCCAGGTACTTATCCATTCCGCTCAAATCCGCGTAAAACTCATCCACGGATGCCTTCTCCAGCATAGGAAGCGATTCTTGCATCAACGAAGTCACCGCTCTGCTGTATTCGCTGTACTGATCGGCATGACCCCTGACCAGCACTGCTTCAGGGCATAATTTCATTGCCATACGTACCGGCATTCCCGATGAAACCCCCATGGACCTTGCTTCGTAACTGCACGAAGACACCACAGCCCTGTCCCCTCCTCCACCAATCAACAAAGGTTTACCACAAAGCCGGCTATCCATGAGCCTTTCGACCGAAACAAAAAACGTATCCAAATCAAGATGCAAGACGCAACGATTTTCGCCAAAAGCATACCCCCCTGGATCGGCATTCATGGGCGGAATATGCCCCGGGTCTTGACTGAAATCTTGGCTCCGCATATCAAGAGAATGAATGCCCCTCCAAAGAAGCCTCAACGGACAAGAACGCACGTTTATGCATAGCGCTCACCTCCACATAACGGTAGTCGTATTCCTCGCGAAGAATTCCGCTAATACGGTAAACTCCCTTGCCTTTCCACGGGTAATCCCTGAGCTGCGGAGGAAAATGAACCGTATCCACCCAAGCCCCCTGAGGGTCTCTCCAACAACCAAAAGCCATACGATCACCCCTGACGGTGCGAACCGTACGCATGTGCACCGCATAGACGTCCAGAATCACCTCCGATGGAACAGCACCTGCTTGTTCACTCATCGAACGAGGTGGGCCAAAAGTACCCTGATCCACCAAGGCAAAAGGATCCGTAAGCGTAAACCCTAACAATTCCATCTCATCGTACGCTTGTCGAATACCGGCATGCGGTACAGACCCCATGCCCTGGGTCTCACCCCATGGCTGCAAAGGCATTTCCTTGAACAAGGCCATGCTTGGAGCATGGACCAACGAGGGCGAAACCCCACCGTAATAAAGTCGCACACTCCACAGGGCCGAGGTTCTGGACGAGGACAACGATCGTAACGCCCCAACCCGCCATAACAACAAGGTCTGTTCCTTGCCCAAACCGGTACGTCGGCAAAAATCCTCCACAGCAACAAAAGGTCCGCCCTGACACCTGGACTCCAGAATATTCGTTATACTCCTCTCCTCCAAACCGTTAATCCATCGCAATCCCACCCAAATGGATTTTCCATCCAACACAAAAGAGTCCCCACTGCGGTTCACACAAGGTCCTTCGGCCTTAGCACCCAGCCTCACCGCTTCCTGAAGGTATTCCTCTGTACTGTAGAATCCCCCCCCGTTGTTCAGCACCGAAACCATATACGCCAACGGAGCATAGGCTTTGAGATACAGGCATTGATAGCTTTCGACCGCATACGATGCCGAATGACCTTTGGCAAAAGCATACCCGGCAAAACCCGCAATTTGCCTCCACAGTTCCTGGACCAGAGCGGCATCATGGCCTTGTGCCGTAGCCTTCACCATAAAATCATGTTCCAGATTCTGCAATTCCGTAAGACCTCTGTGCTTGCCGCTCATGGAACGTCGCAAGACATCCGACTGCGCAAGGCTTAAGCCCCCAAAAAAATGAGCCACCCGTATCACATCTTCTTGGTAAATCATCACACCGTGTGTTTCCGATAACAATTTACTCAAAGCCTCCGGCGCCTCCCTGCGCTTCGAAGGACATCGCTCCCTTTCGATATAAACCCGCATCATGCCCGAAGAAGAAACTCCGGGGCGGATCACGGAACTCGCGGCGACCAATCCCAGATAATCCCTAACCCTGAGCTTGGTCAAAAGCATGCGCATCGCCGGTGATTCTATGTAAAAACACCCAACACTCGCACTCTGCGAAAGCATTTGAATAACCCGGGCATTACGCTTCAGCCGAGGAGTATCTCTGAGAATTTGGGTTAACGCTCTTTGCCGTACGGGCCCCAAACCCCGCAAGGTGTCCTTGATTTTGGCCAAGCCACGCTGACTCAACAAATCAAATTTGTGAAAGCCCAAATCTTCCGCATCGTGCATATCCATCATAGCGGTTGGAAAACCCTTGGGCGGTCGAAAACATGCCGTATAATTCAACACAGACTGATCTGTAATCAAAACCCCACCGGCATGAATGCTGTGATGAGCCGGCATATCCTGCATACGCCTTGCATAATCCTCAATCATCCTACCCAGGCTATCCTCAGCCTGCTGATGACCCCCTCTTATCGAGGCAAGACGATCACTCTCCTCCCGTGGAATCCCCATCACCTTGCACAGTTCCCGAACGGCAGAACGATGACGATAACAAACATGGGTGCCTAACAAGGCGACATTCGGAAATCTGCGAAAAACGTAACGCAATACCTCGTCTCGGTCCTGCCAAGAGAAGTCCAAATCAAAATCAGGGGGATTACGACGGTATAAATTAATAAAACGCTCAAAGTACAAGTCCAAGTCCAAGGGATCTACATCGGTAATGAAGAGCAGATACGCCACAAGACTGTTGGCGCCACTCCCTCTGCCCACATAAAAAAAATCCGATGCTCTGGCATACTTGAGAATCTTCCAGTTAATCAGAAAATAAGCCACATAGCGCTTCTGACGGATAATGCTTAACTCTTTGTGCAAGCGATCCTCCAAACCCGTGGGTGGATTGCCGTAACGGCTTGAAATACCCTTATGGGCAAGATAACAAAGCAAACGATAATCAAGATCCTCATGCCCCGTATAACGAGACAGGTTCTTGTGCGGATACTGCGGCCCGATTTCAAAATGAAGACGGCAAACATCGAGCAGGGCTGCGCTACGGTACAAAAGTTCCGTATAACCCTCGAAATCAGCGAATACCTGCTCGGATGATTGCATGCAATCCGTAGGCATGGCCAGATCGTGTGCCTCTTGCAATTTGGATAACAAAACGTTATGATGAATCGCTCGAAGAACCCGATGAAGATCCCAATCTGCAGCGTCCATCAAAGTTGCCGTTTGCATTGCCAACAAGCGTGAAGCCCCTACCCGGTTAACCCACTCAGGATACCGATGCAATTCCCTGGAGGACAAGCCAATCCTCTCCCCCTCTCGAAGGCGATGACCCGGAGCCTGCTTTGCTCCGTAAATCACCCAAAGGTCCGGATGAGGCAACGCCGGTAGAGGCCAATCAATCCCATCGCACAAGTATTCCGTTAGACGCCTGCACAACTCCTTATACCCTTCATGATTCCGGGCAATCAATACGTACCGGCGCTGGCATCCGCTACGGCAATCCAACCCGGCCAAGGCTCGAATCCCGTATCGAGGAGCCAAACGCATCCATTCCGCAACACCGGCCGTGCTGTTAATATCCGTCAAAACCATGGTATCCCAGCCAAAACGAGAAGCCTGCTTCAGTAAGTACTCGGGGGCATGGAGACCGTACCCCAAACTGAACCAACTATGAACCTGCAAATACATACAAATCTTCTCTGCAATCCCGCAAACGACCTCCCCTGTTCGGTATCGCCTGCGGTGAACTACCCTTACCGCTATCCTTTCATTTGATAGACAAGGCCCTGTAACTCTGTCGCCAACGACTGAAGCCGGGGCCACATCGTCGAATCATTCACGCTCTCCCCATGAGCATCGGGGAGTCGGAAGGATAAATACCCTAACACTTTCCACATTTCCATCACCTGATCCAACGATATCCTGTAAGGTTTGTACGCCGGGTGATCCGACCTTAGCTCAAGATACCCATCGCCCAACGCCGGATAAATACGTTTGTAGACAAGACCCTCGCCACGAGACAAAACCACAGCACATTGACCTGCACGAATACTGCGCCAATCCGCTGCAAATTCAGCGACAACGTACGATCCATCCGGAACAGGGAGCATGCTATCCCCTTTGATTTGAAACAACCTGTACGTTCTCTCGGAACTCAACTCCGGAACAGGAAGACGAAAGGCCGGGAGGCGAGCCACATAATCCGCATCACGATGCCCCTGCAAATACCCTGCAGCCGCCTGCTCGGGCACCAAACTAATCTGTTCCTTGCCCCCAGAATCCTCCACACCCACGGTCAATATCCGCAATGAATCCCCGGATACCCTGGACGTAAGCGAAGGCCCCCACTGCCCTGCCTCTCCATCAGCCTGCAAAAGATCCTCGATCGTGCAATCAAATAAGCGTGCCAAGGCCATAAGAACTGCATTTCTGGGCTCCGCCCGACCCTCTTCGTAAGAACCAATCACCGATCGCCCCACCCCCAAGCGTTCTGCCAATTCTTCCTGGGTCCATCCCAAACTCTTGCGCTTCCAACGCATATTCAATGCCAAATAGGTCATGGTCTTCGGTTTAAATGAGTTTATGTTGGTCACCGTAACGAATGCTAAATTAATTGGTTTTTCTGTTTTTTTTAGCATTTAAGAAAAAACATTCCAAATCACCTCAAAAAGCCTGCTCTCCATGGCCAAAGATGTATATTTGCAACGCTCGAAGGTTCCGTAGCTCAATTGGATAGAGCATCTGACTACGGATCAGAAGGTTTGGGGTTCGAATCCCTACGGGACCGCGACAACAGTATCAGGGGGTATTACCCAAATCATACAAAAACCACGAACACCTCCACAGCACAATGCAACTCAACAAACCTTATCAAACTCAGTTGATTTGCGGAAATGTTTGGATGGTTGGGGTATTTTTTTTGTTGATATGCCCTACCCTTTACGGATTTGCTGCAAGTCATCGCGCAGACCTGCCTTGGCCTTCTCAAGACAAGAATGATTCATTAACAACAGATACCTTACCCCAATCAGGATTAATCATTCACATTAAGGGGCAGCGCATTGTGGTAGCTGATGAGGATCTCCCAACAAGAGTCCATTGGAAGGAAGCGCAAACAATGTGTAATCAGTTAGGTAAGGGTTGGCGACTTCCAACCAAAGGTGAATTGGAAGCCATGTATACGCAATTGCACCTGCAAGGTCGAGGTAATTTTTACGGTATGGGCTATTGGAGCGGCCAAGAAGTGGATGCAACCAATGCTTGGGTCATGTACTTCCTCGATGGGTATGCTTACCCAACACGCAAACTCATGCCCATCAAGGTTAGGCCAGTGCGCACCCTTTGATAACCATAACAACCATGGCGTCCACAAAGGGATTCAAAAGATTGGGCATCCTTTGTGCATACCAATTCTTCGCTTATACTCAAGGAATTAGCGGGCAATCGCTGCCTGCGGTGGGGGATTCCTTCGAGGGAAACGGCACAATCAACACCTGGTATGCAGACCAATGCACCCTGCAAAGGCCTTTCACTAACCCCAATCCCAACGCGGTAAACCCTTCAGCGAATGTCCTTCGATACCATGACCAAGGAGGTCAATACGCCAACGTGCGTTTTGATATTCCGGGTAATTTTCCTTTGAATATTCATTCGAGATTCAGACTCAAGATCTATATCCCATCCAATGGGACAACGGGCAATCAAACGCCCCGAATTTCCCTTAAACTCCAAAACAACGGATCAGCCACACCCTGGAGCACCCAATGTGAAATCATCCAGCCACTGGGCCTCAACCAATGGCAAGAAGTTCAATTCGACTTTCGGAGAGATCCCTGGATCAATCTCAACCCAAACTCAGGGTCACCCTTGAATCGAAACGACTTCAATCGGGTTGTTTTACAGATCAACGGGGAGAATAACAACGATCAAGTCTTGGCATACCTGGACGATTTTGTGTACGATACCCTAGGCTATACCAACACCTCAAACACCCTCGTATGGAGCGATGAATTTGAAGCGAATGGGCCGATTGATACCAACAAATGGTTTGCACAAACCCTTCTTCCTAACGGAACGAGTTGGTACAACAACGAAATCCAACATTATACGAATCAGCCGCGCAATGCCTATGTGAAGGACGGAACGCTCAACTTGGTTGTCCGAAGAGAACAATTTACCCAACAAGGAATCACCAAGGCTTTTACCTCGGCGAGACTCAACTCCAAATTTAGTTTTCGGTACGGACGAATAGAATGCAGAGCCCGAATTCCGATGTCCGCCGGAACTTGGCCCGCAATTTGGATGCTTGGGCGGAATGTACAAGAACCTGGAGCCTACTGGGAACAGCAAGGATACGCGAGCAGCGTATGGCCTGCTTGCGGTGAAATCGACATTATGGAACATTGGGGCAGTAATCCTGAATTCATTCATAGCAGCATCCACACCCCTTCAAGCTTTGGGGCAACCATCCATACAGCAACCCGAAGAATCCCTGGTGCGGGACAACAATTTCAGATTTACAGCTTGGACTGGCAACCCAACCGCCTTACGTTTTCCATTAATGGGCAAACCCTGTATACGTACCAACCCAACCCAAGAAACTCAAATAATTGGCCCTTTGATGCCCCTCAATATTTGCTCTTCAATGTAGCCATGCTCAACGGATCTGCATCACAATTTCAAGCGGACAGTTTACAAATTGATTATATCCGTATTTACCAAGATAGTCTTGACCTGCAAGGGCCTTTGCAATTACGAGGCCAAATTTGCTACGATAATTCAACCCTGGATCCCATGACCAATGGCAAAGTCATGCTTCGCCAAAATAACCGTTGGCTAAATGATACTGCGTTAAGCAATCAAGGACGATTTGGGTTTTACGGTTTATTGCCCGGTAACTACGCATGCACACCAGTGATTCGACAGAGCCATGGAGGCCTCAATGCATCAGACGCATTAGCGGTTGCTTTGCATTTTGCTCAGGTACAGCCACTGCAAGGATTGGCAATCCTTGCGGCTGATGTTAATGCAAACGGAGCTATCAATGCGAATGATGCACTCAACATCGCCCTTCGATATTCCGGTTCTATCAGTTCTTTTGCGGCAGGAGATTGGGTTTACCATTCAACTCCGGTCCCACTGACCAACATTGGACATCCTAATCTTCTGATCAAGGTTTTGGCGACCGGGGATGTGAACGGTTCCTACCGACCATAACAAAATAGCCCCTCCGAATGGAGGGGCTACCCTGTTCAAAATAAATTGTTCGGCAATTTATTTCTTGGAAGCTGTAATCGCCATTTGATAGACGACCAAGCCAAATCCAATTTTGTTCACTGCATCTCCGATATTGTACAACAAGTCAATATTGAAAGTACCATTGTAGGCTGCTAACAAATTACCATCCATCAACATGTAACCGATGGGGTAAATTGCCCAACCTACCAACACGAAATTACGCAGAAGGCGAATTGCATTTTGGAGGTTAGCATCTCCTGATTCACGGGCCATCGATGCAACGGAACCGGCAGTAGCTTCGTAAACGATACCTGCCCAGCCCAAGGTGGAAATCACACCCCACAAGATGGTGGATTCAGGTTGCACAGCTTCACCGATATAACCGGCGACAAGCATCAACACCGAATAACCAATCATCTTCCAAAGAAGACCCTGCTTTGCGCCGAATGGCTTCAGAAGGAGATAAAATTCCACACACATCAACGGTACCGTCAAGGTCCAGTCAATGTAACGGAACTGCGTAGGAGACGGGTTGATAAACCCATCCATACCCGAGGTCAACCCTCCGGCGGCATTGTGCGCCAAAGCATTGAGATAATAATCGCGCATGTAATAGTAATGCGCTGCGGCAATCATGGTGATCAATCCTGAAACCAGGAGTGAGGTTTTCCATTTGCCATCTACTTGACTTCTTTCGAAAAAGAAGAAAACCGAAGCGGCAAACATGGCCATGAGTCCCACAAAAAAGGTGAACCCGGTGACGTCCCCCGGCTGGAGAGATGCCATCAAAAGAGTGTTGTGTGGTACCATATATTTGGTTTAAAGGTTTATACTTTATCAAACACCCTAATTTATAAAAAGTTCACACTGAACTCCTTTAGGAGAGATAACCCACATTAAAGGGCCTTTAATTATGGTAATTCGATGAAAATGTGGATAAATCCTCATAAATAATCAACAAAAAACCCCGGCTCCAAAGGGAACCGGGGTCGAATCTAATCTTCTTGAAGTTCACGGATTCTTTGCAGAATCCTGAATCAAGGCTAATTAGCGAACAAAACGGGCATTGTGCAATACCTGTCCTTGAGCGCCTTGTTCAATGACACGAATCATGTATTGACCTTTGGCAAGGCCTTCCAAGGAAATTTGCTGAGCAAATTCACCAGCGGAGGCATCAAATGCGTTGAAGGATACAACACGTCCAGTGGCATCGAGCACCTCCACCTGAACCTTGGCAGAAGCCTGCAGAGGCAAACGAATGCCCAAATGATTCACTACAGGATTCGGGTAAATGCTTAAGGTACTTGCGTTGGCCTTCAAGGAAGGAATGCGTAGCGCAGCACCGCTGTATGCTTCAGCCCACACATCAGTCAGTTCGGTTTCAGAACCAAGGATCCACTCAGAGGCGTTCACGTTACGGCTACTGCTAAGAACCAATTCAACCAATTCCTGACCAGCCACAACAGTCATACCTTCCGTGTTGTACCATCCCAGGCGGACCTGGTTTCCGGAAATCTGATAATCCAATTGACCTCCATGGAGTTTGGAACGAACATCACGCACCGTAACACCGGCAGGGATATTCAGAACCAAAGAAACTGAGCCAAGCTCCAAGTTCCTGTCCGATGAAACGGCTAGAATATCACCGTTTACAAGACCAGCATCCACAAGGGCCACGGTACTGTTGCGGGTATTCACGTTTGGAGTGTATGAGCCGTTGATATCGCCGTAACAAATCGCTTGAAGGTTCTGTGTTACGTTGGCCGAACCAACCGTAACGGCTGGGCTACCGTAGGCAAAATTACCAACATTGAAAGAGGTCAATGAGCCGGCAAAACGACGGTTGATCAGCAAGGCATCCCCGGAAGTTACAGAGTTGGAATTGTTCACATCGCAAGCTTTCAGGCGAAGACCTGTTTGGATGACCGTACCCACAACGTGACGAGTCGCAAGAAGGGCATCCGATGCGGTTACACCACCCCAAGCTTTGCTTGTCGCTCCGGTTAGAGTATAGGAACCGGCCTGAGCCGATATAGAGAAATCGCCAAGGGCATCGGTGCTATCAGAGGCAACCACGGTGGTACCATTCATCAACATAACCACTGAATTGGTCATGGGTGTCATCGCCGTATTGTTGTAAGTGAAACGGCCACTCACCATAACGGGAGGTAAGTTGCACGAACCGAAAGCAACCGCAGGCAAAGTGGTGGGCAAGGCTGGGACTACATATCGACGGTTGTACGAACCGAAGCCGTTGGGTTGACCACAGGTCGAATCCGCCAGCAATTCATCCCGACCCCATGCAGCACCGTTGATAAATTTATAGAGGACGGTGGTCCCTGTTGCCAATGGCGTGGAATAGGTCCAAACATTGGGATCGGTTGGGTCCTGGGTCATACGGGTTGATGCAGGATTCCAACCATTCAACGTACCGGCAATACCAACACCGGCGGAGTCGATGGTAAGTCCTGTCATGTTGACACGGAAGGTAATAATCGGATTGGACGCTGAACAAGAACCGAATCCAACAAGACCCAAGGTTCTGTTCACCAATGGAACAATCAAATAACGGTTATTACTACCGGGGAAAGCACATGAACCGCTAACCGATTCGTCATTACCCCAAGCGTTACCGTTGATGAACTTATAATAAATGGTATCCCCGGACATCAAACCGTTGTGGGTATAGGACCAAACGCTAGGATTTTGTGGATCCTGGGTAAGTGCTGAGGTTGATGGATTCCAACCTTGGAAAGAGCCAGCAATATGCACACCGTTCGGACTTACAGTTAGGCCTTGCATGCTCAGCATGAAGGTTACATTAACAGGAACAGGAGTAAAGACGGAGCATGAACCGAACATAACGGGCGATAAGATATTGTTGCCGGCAACAACGGTATGAGAACGGTTACCGCCGCCTTGGCCATTGATAGCGCACGCACCTGGTACAAATTCTTCTGAACCCCAGCTATTGCCATTAATGTATTTCCACTCCACCACATCTCCAAGAGGAAGGTTGGTGGTATAGGTGTAGATATTACCGTTATGAGCTGCAGGTGTCATTGGTGTACCGGCAGGATTCCAACCTTGGAAGGAACCTGCAATACGAACACCGCTTGAACTAACCGTAAGACCCGTCATGTCAACTTGGAATGTCACCGACTGCAAAGGAACTAAACCGCTTTGGCAGGAACCGAAGAAATACAAGGGTAAGGTGTCGTTGCCGTTACTTGTAACGGTGTAACCGCGATTACCACCCACAGCACAGGCTGATGGAATGGCCTCGTCATTACCCCAAGCATTACCGTTGATAAACTTGAATTCCAAGTTGTCCCCAGGGGTCAATTTGGTGGTGTAGGTCCAGATATTGGCGTTGTTAGGATCCTGGGTCATGGCAGTAGAGCCAGGGTTCCATCCTTGGAAATTCCCTGCAATGTGCATGCCCGCGCTGTTCACCGTCAAGCCGGCCATGTTAACACGGAAGGTAACATTGGTAGCCAAATTCAATGAGTGAACAATACGAGGATGGATGTATTGCTGAATGGTATCGATAAAGGTCAAGCCTTTGATACGAGACATCCCTGGGTTACCCAACAAGCCTTGCTGGTGCAAAGACTGGGCATTGTACGTACCACCGGTTTGGGCATTGGTAGCAGCGACAACGAAGGTGAGTGTTGTGGAATCCCACCAAGTGTACGGATCGGTTTCGTTGAAGAAGGTGGTGATGGAACCACCAGGCCCTAAAGGCAAATTCCGTACAGGACGGATAATCGGCCACAAACCTTCGCCAGAACCGGTATTGATTTGGTCGTTTGGAGCGGGATAGATATAGGGAATGGTTTGGTTGTAATTGCCACGGGCAACATTCGAAACAGGGTCTCTAAACTTATTGACATCCGCAAAGGGAGCATTGTTACCGTAAGCGTTCACCAAGGCTTGGAAAATACCGGCACCTTGAACCTCAACCACGTTTTCGTTGGTTGTCGGAACGACGACAATCCCCTGACGGTAAGGCGCAAAAGGATCACGAACCGCTTGGAATGAAACCATGGGGACCTCACCGCCATCCAACCAAGAAGTATCGGCCATTGCACCGCCAACATTGATTGCCATATTGACCGCTGAGGAATAGCCAGGCCAGTTGTTCTGATTCAAAAGACCTCCAAAGCCATCTAAATTTCCGACAATGTTGGAGTCAATGACGGATTGGCCATTGGGCAATTGGAATTTAGGTAGACTTACTTCGGCCCACTGGTTCATCGTCGCATAGGCGATGGCCACATAACCGCCGGATCCTACGCCAAATAATGCAATTTTGCTCTGGTCAATTTTGTAGGGATTACCATCAATAGCTACGGTTTTGCGCATAAAGCGAACCGAAGATTTGATATCATTGATGGCGCGGTACACCGCATTCAACAACTGGGCTGTACGTTCCAATTGGGTTGCGGCGAGGGGATTCCAACCAAGTCGATATTTGGGTGCAATGACCACATAACCCCGCTTGGCCCATTGCCGGCAAAGATTTACGGCGGAAGAGTCGTCGATACTTCCGGTAATACCACCGTTAATGACAGGCGGCAGGAAGTTCCCCGTGTGGATATAAACCATCACCGGACGAGCCTGATTGGCGTCAACCGCCTGGGATGGCTGGTAAACCCGCATGGTCAAATTGGCGACGGGATAGGTGGTGGTGGGAGGAAAGAAATGATTATTCTGACCATAAACCACGTTGCTGGTCACGGTTATTTGGGAATCCGCAAAGACCTCGGAGAGGTAGCGGTTGCCCTGCGCCATGACCCATTGCCCCATACCCGCAAGCAGGAATAAGGCCAAAAGAAGGGTTTTTCTCATACTTTAAATTTTAGGTTTGTTCAAATTTAGAAGAAACTTTTGGAAATACAAACGATTTATTATTTTCTTTTAAGGAATTATTAATTTCTTTTTCTGGAATAATGAGCCGGGATTTGGATGGGACCAGTTAGACCCAATCGAGAGGCCATTTCCTGCCAAGGCGCCTGATCATCGATGTTTTCACGGTTTTCGCGGACCACCGATGGGTTTGTACTAAATCGTTCGCTGAAGCGGGTTGAGAAATAGGATAGGCTTTTGAAACCTGTCCAAGCGGAAACTTCCGAGACATTGCCTTTTTTGGTGCTTAACAGATGATAAGCCGCGCAAAGTCGATGCTCGGAAATGTACTGTTTAGGGGTCAGGCCCTTGAGTCGCTGCAAGCGTCTGTCCAATTGGGAAGGACTCATAGCCATTGCCTCGGCCAAATCCCCCACCTGCAAATCAACTTTGGGGAGGTTTCTCCGGACGTATTCATGGATTTTGACCAGAAATCGTTCATCCTCTGAGGGCAATTGTCCAAATTTATCCTCCAAGAGGAACCTTCTGTAGGAATAATGGTAAGCACTTTCCAGCCCATTCCTCAAACGCTCGGCCGCTATAAGCAAAAGTTCACGGGAACAAACAGATTCCAAGAGTTGGTCCATACCCGCCTCCAGACTTTGCAATCGGGTTAAAGAATCCAAAGCCTCCACGATACCCAAAACTGGGAGGTAGGTAAGCTGGGAATGGCTTCGAACCTGCCTAACCAAGTTCCAACGATCAGGACCTGAACCTCTGATGACATGCACCAGGAGGGCAGGGCCGGTCTTGAGCATCCTGGACCAGGCAGCTTCCTCCGAAGCAAAGTCCAAGACTCGGTAAGATGGATTGAGATAATTCTTGAATTTGAGGCGGCCCGCGGTATACGAATCCACCAAGACAACGATGGTTTTGGGTAACATAAAGATGATGTACGGGGTTTAGCGTACGTCATCAATATTTTCAAATTCCCACCATCAAGCCCCTATCATCCTACCCTACAGCTTTATACACAAATAATTCACCATTTCCCCTACACTTGTAACAAAAATTACTTCAATGCCCCTACGGCCTCTACAAGAACCCCTACAAAGTCCTTAAATTCCATCCTTAACAAGCCCAAGGTGATGTTGCTTGCTGTTCGGAAATGGCCTGATGTTCCTACGATTGAGGGAGCAAATTCCCTGCATAAACCTTGGTGGCGAGGTTTAACCCCATACCGGCAACCGCAGCGGCCGGTTGAAATCCGTGAGGCATGGTCATGAAGGCTGCGCGGGATCCAGGGTATAAGGACCCTGCAGAATCCTGCATTCCCATCGCAGCCGCGGCCATGATGGTCATGGAGGCCAGTGCCGACCTGGGATCCAAGCCGCAGTTTAAAGAGGCCAGCCCCCAGGTAAGCCACGGATTGCCTGACGGTGCAGAGCCTGGATTCAAATCAGAGCCCAAGGCTATACGTTGCCCGCGTTGGAGCATACGACCCAACGGGGCATATGGAATACCCAAATAAAGAGAACATAAAGGCAACCCTACGGCAATGGGGCCATCGGGACCCAGAGAGCATTCATCATCCTCGGATATCACCTCCAAATGATCCATACTTAACAAGCCAAGCCGTTTGGCGACTTTGACACCGCCAATGGAATGGAATTGATTGAGATGCGCCTTGACCGGAAGTCCCAAACGCTGAGCCGCCAAGGCCAAGTTTTCCAAATCTTCCAAATCAAAATACCCCAATTCACAAAAAATATCCACGGCGTCCACCAAGCCTAGGTCCGTTAGCCTGGGCAACCAATCCTCCACCACCACCTTTGCATAAGCTTTGGGGTTGCCTTGAAATTCCGGAGGGACCGCATGCAGACCCAGAAAAGTAGTCTGAATCGGAATCCCGGCCCATTGACTCAAAGAGCGAGCAACACGCAAAGTCTTGGCCTCTGCCTCCAACTCAAGGCCGTAACCGCTTTTGATTTCCAAGGTACCAACCCCCAAAGCCATCAAACGCTGTAGCCTGGCTAAGCTCTCCCCCATCAAAGCCTCTTCGGAAATTGCCCTCAACTGCCGAACCGATGACAAAATACCTCCACCTCGCTCTGCAATCTGGCTGTAGGTTGCCCCGGCCAATCGCATGGCAAGCTCGTTGGACCGGTCGCCAGCCCAAACCAAGTGAGTATGCGGATCCACAAAGGCCGGGATCACCACCGCTCCTTCCAGATCCGTCCGTGGGCAATGCCCGTCTTGCCAGCCCGACATGATTTGGGTAACCTCTACCTGCCTACCCTGCTTAACCGAATGCATGTGAAACGCATGACTTTTTGACCCCCCATCGGCTTTAAGATCCCATTGCCCGGTTGCAAGGACCATGCCATCTTCCACCAGGAACCAGGCATCCTCAAGGGGATCGCCCAATTGGCCACCCTGCCTGCAAACAGCCTGATAATCTTCGTGACCCCACAGGGCAGAAATTCCGTGGTATAAATGCAATGCCATGGCTTGAACCGACGTTACAAAGTAACCATCAATTTGCTTGGACCTTAACCCGGAAATTATTTTTGCGATTCCAGGTCCTTTAAACCTATTCTATGTTTTCAAACATCTCCAAATTTTTCGTCCAGGCGTTTTTGTTTATGATTTTGGTCGTGCTTGCGGCTTGGGGCGGGGCGCGTTGGGCGGTGGAACAGGTGCGCTCCGAACAATTTGCGCCATGGTGGCAAGGGGAGGTCCAAGATGGGCCCAGACCTATCCCTATTGGCGCCGGGAACGCAATCCCTGATTTTGTGGAGGCCAGCGAACGCAGTACCCCGGCGGTGGTCTATATCAAAACCCAGTCCACCCAGGCTATGCGTTCATTCAACGATTGGTTTTTTGGGGATTTCTTCAATCAAGGTCCTCAGACCGTTTTGAATTCCGGTTCCGGGGTCATTGTATCCGATGATGGGTATATCGTGACCAACAACCATGTGGTGGATAAAGCGACCAAAATTGAAGTGGTTCTGTTCAATAAGAAAACCCTGACCGCAGAGTTGGTGGGAAGCGACCCGGGGTCTGACTTGGCCCTGCTCAAAATTGATGCTTCCGGCTTACCCGTTGTACCCTTTGCCAATTCATCCCAGGTCAAGGTTGGCGAATGGGTGCTTGCCGTTGGGAATCCATTCAACTTGACCTCCACCGTGACCGCGGGCATTGTCAGTGCCAAGGGAAGGAACCTGCACCTGATGAGCAATATGTTCCCTATCGAGGCTTTTATACAAACGGACGCCGCCATCAACCCCGGTAATTCCGGTGGTGCTTTGGTCAATACCTCCGGAGCACTCATCGGCATCAATACCGCCATCCTTTCCAAAACAGGATCCTACAACGGCTACGGCTTCGCCATCCCATCGAACATCGTTCGCAAAATCATTGGAGATCTCAAGGAATTCGGCAAAGTTCAACGGGCCTTTTTGGGCGCTGAGGTCGTGGATTTGGATGAAAAGATTTGCAAACAGGCCTGCATTTCACACCTGAACGGGGTGTTCATCACTTCCATCCTAGCAAGCGGGGGTGCCAAAGAAGCTGGTCTCCTTTCGGGAGATGTGATCACAGCGATTAACGACGAGGCTGTTCACAGCAAATCTGCTTATGATGAACAACTTAGCTATCGACGGCCTGGAGAGACCGTCGAACTCCTTCTCGAAAGAGACGGTAAGGCGATCAAAAGAAAAGTTCGTTTGACCAACCTTGATGGTGACACCGAAATCCAAAAGAACCGCAGCGTACGATCAACGGATCTGGGCTGCGAATTGGAGCCCCTTAGCAAGATGGAATTGGATCGCCTAGGGAGTCCTCATGGGGTGCGCATTCTTTCCATTCAAGCCGGAACGCTCAGCAGAATGGGATTGCGCGAAGGATTTGTGATTACCCATGTCAACAAAAAAGCAATGCAATCTCCTATCGATGTGATCGATGCGTTGAGTTCAACCCGAGGGCAGGTTGTCATCGAAGGCTATGACAAAAACGGAGGCAAATCCGTTTATTCCTTTTACGGTTTCTGATCCGAAGAAGCGGAGGCCGGCTTGGCAATGGATTCGCGCATGTCCGTATCGGCCTTGATATTCTGCATACGGTAATAATCCATAACACCCAATTGCCCTTGCCGAAAGGCATCGGCAATGGCTAGTGGGATTTTGGCTTCTGCCTCGATTACTTTGGCCCTCGCTTCTTGGGTATGCGCCTTGAATTCTTGCTCCAAGGCCACGGCCATTGCGCGCTTTTCCTCAGCCCTGGCCTGGGCGATTTTCTTGTCGGCCTCGGCTTGATCGGTCTGCAAACCCGCACCAATATTCTTTCCCACATCCACGTCCGCAATATCAATGGACAAAATTTCGAAAGCGGTCCCGGCATCCAGGCCTTTGTTGAGCACTGCCTTGGAAATAAGGTCAGGATTTTCAAGAACCTCTTTGTGATTCACCGCCGAACCGATCGAAGAAACCACCCCTTCACCCACCCTCGCCAACACAGTTTCCTCACCGGCACCCCCAACAAGCTGTTTGATGCTGGCCCGAACGGTTACCCTTGCTCTGGCAATCAATTGAATACCGTCTTTGGCCACCGCCGTCACCGGAGGCGTATCGATAACCTTGGGGTTGACCGACATTTGCACAGCCTCAAACACATCCCGACCTGCCAAATCAATCGCCGTGGCGGCTTTGAAATCCAAGGGGATATTGGCTTTCTCAGCCGAAATCAAAGCCCTGATTACGTTGTTGACGTGACCACCGGCAAGGTAATGGGTTTCGATTTCATTGGCCGAAACGCTGAGACCGGCTTTGGTGGAGGTGATCATCGCATTCACGACGACTGCTGGTGGAACCTTACGAATTCTCATCAAAACCAAATCCATGATACCGATACGAACACCGGAAAAAACGGCGGTAATCCACAAATTAACGGGTACAAAATACAAAAGGGTGAAAAAGGCCAAAGCCAATCCACCGGCTATGACAAGTAAGAAAACAAGGTCGCTCATCGAATTGATTTTGATGGTGAGAAAGAAAGGTAAGGGTGATTTACATGCGTTGAGGGGCTTTGATGCCCAACAAATCCAAAGAATCGCTCAACAATTGACGGGTTTGCTGGCAGAGTCCAATGCGAAAGCTCCTGGTTTCGGCATGGTTCTCTTGCAGAACGGGGCAGTCATGGTAAAATCGATTAAACGCCGTTGCGAGGCTGTACGCAAAATCGGCAACATGGGCTGGGTTGTATTTCTCGGCTGCCAAATTCACGGCGGGGGCAAACTGAGAGAATTGACGAACAAGTTCCAATTCTGCAGGTAGCCAATCCCTGTGAAGATCCAAGGACCATGGTTCCAATCCCGGATGGGAGGGTTCAGCAGGTTCAAGGTCAACAACCCGAGCAAGCATGGAGGCAATCCTTGCGTGAGCATATTGAACGAATGGCCCGGTATGGCCTTGCATATCGATGGAATCTTCGGGGTTGAAGGTCATTCTTTTGGAAGGATCGACTTTGAGGATGTAGAATTTCAAGGCTGCAAGCCCAATTTGCAAAGCCAATTCCTGGCGTTCCTCCAAAGCCATGGCCTGTAACTTTTCGGATTCGCCCATCTTGGCTTCGGCGAGACCTTGAACTTCGTCCATCAGATCATCGGCATCCACGACCTTCCCCTCCCTGGATTTCATACGGCCGCTGGGCAAATCCACCATGCCGTACGAAAGATGGTGGCAACGGCTGGCCCATGCAAAGCCCAGTTTATCGAGGATCGCGAACAGTACTTTGAAATGATAATTCTGCTCATCCGCCACTGTGTAAATCATCCGATCAAAGCCCCAATCTTTCTGCCGTTGATCGGCTGTACCCAAATCTTGAGTGATGTAAACCGAGGTCCCGTCACTTCGTAACAATATTTTGGAATCCAAGCCGATGTCTTGGAGATCAGCCCAAACAGCCCCCTTTTCATCTTTGCGAAAAACGCCCTGAGCCAGTCCTTGTTCGACCAAATTCTTGCCCAATACATAAGTTTGAGACTCGTAATAATTGCGGTCAAAGCCAATCCCTAGGCGTTCATAGGTAATGTCGAAGCCTTCATAAACCCAGGAATTCATCATTTTCCATAAATTGACCACCGCCTCATCACCCAATTCCCATTGTTGCAACATTGTCCTTGCTTCCTGGAGTATAGTCGCCGTGGCCTCCGCCTCTTCGCGAGTCACGCCTGCGGCAATCGCTTCTTCTACCTGGGCTTGAAATGCCTTTTCGTAAAGGACATAATAATGACCGACAAAATGATCGCCCTTGGCATTCACGTCCTTGGGCTGTACTCCTTCCCCAAATTTCTGCCAAGCTAACATGCTTTTGCAGATATGAATGCCTCGGTCGTTAATGACTTGTACCCGAACGACTTCATGACCAAGTGATTTCAAGATGCGGTACATGGAGTCTCCCAACAAATTGTTGCGAACATGACCCAGGTGCAAGGGTTTGTTGGTGTTGGGGGAACTGTATTCGAGAACAATTTTGGATCGTTTCGGAAGGTTCGCTTGGTCAGCGTGAACATGTACAAGATCCGTTGAGAGCGAGTAACCCATGGACCAACGCTGGCGCCAATAGGCGTAACTCAGACCCAAATTCAAGAATCCACCGGCAAGGCGCACCGTGCGAATCAATGGGTCTCCATTTTCAAGCGTCAAGGATGGCCAAAAAGATTCCAGCATCGTTGCCAAAAGTTCAGGCTTGACGCCGGCAGCTTTGGCGGGACCAAACAAAACCAGGGTTAATTCCCCTTCGAATTCTTTGCGGGTTTCTTGCCAAACAGGTTCTACGTTACGCTCTTTCCACAGCGATTGTTCGGCAAACCATGCCCGCAGTGGGGCATCCAGTCGTTGTGCCAAAACCTCGTTCCACTCGATCATAACCTAAGCATCTTTAGAAGGGATTTGTAAGTCAATGGCATTCGCCACTTTCACCAAAATTTCGAAGGCCATTTCGGCCATTAAATTTTCTTTGTCCAGGGTAGGGTTGATTTCCACCATTTCAAAACAACAGACTTTGGGGTTGCGTACCAGATTCTGAAGCAATTTCCCCGCTTCACGCTCGTTGATTCCCCCTGGCACAGGGGTTCCTGTCCCTTGGCTTAAACGAGCATCCAAACTGTCCACATCGAATGAAACATAAATGGCATCGCACGAGGACAACGCATTCAAAGCATCCAAGGCTATTCGTTCCACCCCTTTGCGGCGCAAATCAGATACGCTGAAGACTTTGACCTTGTGTTTTCGAATAAGTTTGGATTCTTGAGGCTCAAGATCCCTCAATGCTATGTAAACCAAGTCGGAATAATTCACCATGGGAGGGGTGCCAGCAATCGCTTGAAGGGCATGCCACCGCTTGACCGTGGTGGCATCCGGCTCGCGCACGGCGGCATCACGATGATCCTCGCCCAGGGCAATCGCAAGGGTCATGCCGTGCAGATTCCCCGAAGGAGTGGTCCAAGGCGAATGAATATCCGCATGGGCATCCACCCAAATCACCCCCAATCGTCGATCAGGCATGGCCTTACGAATTCCTGCGATCGTTCCGGCCGCAGTACTATGATCCCCGGCCAAAACGATGGGGTATTCGTCCCTAAGCAGGCTTTCTGCGACCGCGTCACGAACATTTTGGATGACTTCGGCAACACCGGGGAGGTAGCGCGCAAAGGGAGAACCCTCTGAACCGTACAAGAGGTCGTTGCGATCAGGCACCACGGTGGCAGGAATTTTGTAAAAAAACTTGCTTGCAAAGTCGTGGGCAGCGATTTTGACAGCCTCGACCCCCAAACTTGCGCCCCGGGTCCCTGCTCCCAATTCGGAACGAACCTCAATTAAATGCAGTCGAGACATGGCATGGGCGAGCTAGGGTGATGAAATCCTGTAAGAAAGGGTGTAGAGTTTGTAGAAACTTGTAAATTTGCCGGCCCTAAAGCCACAAATAGCCTACTTTGCAAAGTTACGCCGAATTCTTGGACCTTAGCGTGGGTTTCCCCCAGGACGGTTGGAAATTATTGGAAGACGAATTGTACTTCCACGATATCAACCTGATGGAGCTCGCCGAAACCTTCGGAACCCCGTTGCGTTTCACGTATTTGCCCCTGATTTCCCAAAAAATCCAAGGCGCTAAAAAGCTCTTCCGGCAGGCCATGGCAGAACACCAGTACCAAGGCACTTATACCTATTGTTATTGCACCAAAAGCTCCCATTTCCGACACATCCTCGAGGAGGCCCTGGCCAACGATATCAAGCTGGAGACTTCATCGGCCTTTGACATGCCCATCATCGAAGCCCTGGAACGCAAGGGTTTGGTGAACAAAGAGATCATGATCGTGTGCAACGGGTTCAAAAAGGAATTGTACAAAGAAAATATCGTCGATTTGCTTCACGATGGTTTTCGAAACATCATTCCGGTTCTCGATAACAAAGAAGAATTTAATTATTACGACAACGAAGTCGAATCGGAAATGCAATTGGGCATTCGTTTATCTGCAGAAGAAAAGCCTGATTTCCCATTTTATACAAGCCGATTGGGGATTCGTGCCGATGAAATCGTGGATTTTTATCAACACAAAATAAAAGAAGATAATCGCTTTAAGCTCAAGCTTTTGCATTTCTTTGTGAGTTCAGGATTCAACGATACTCCCCATTTCTGGAACGAATTGGAAAAATTGGTTTTGACCTACGCCAAGCTTCGGAAGGTCTGCCCGGACCTTCATATGCTGGACATCGGGGGCGGATTGCCTTTCAAAAACTCTTTGGAATTCAATTACGATTACACCTACATGATTGGGGAAATCATTGGTCGCATCAAAACAATTTGCAACGAAAACGGTGTCCCTGAACCTGATATTGTAACCGAATTCGGATCCTATACCGTGGCTGAAGCCTCCGGAATCATCTTCAAAGTCCTTGCGCGCAAGCAACAGAACGACAAAGAAAAGTGGCTCATGGTGGACGGCAGCATGATTACCATGCTCCCCGATGTATGGGCCATGAACCAGAACTTTATCATGCTTCCCCTAAACAACTGGGATGCGGAATACGAAAGGGTCAATATCGGAGGCATTACCTGCGATAGCCTGGATTATTACAAAACAGAGCCCAACAACGCCTCCACCTGGATGCCCAAAACACGGAAGGCTCAGTACCTGGCCTTCTTTCATACCGGGGCTTACCAGGAAACCCTGAGCGGAACGGGCGGAATTCACCATTGCCTGATCCCCACCCCCAGGCATGTCTTGATTCGCAAAACCAAGGACAATCAAATCGATTACCGACTCTTCCAAGAGGAGCAAAGCAGCAAACAAGTTCTCAAAATCTTGGGATATTAGGCCAAGAAAACCCGCCGAGGTTGATCGAAACCGCTTATCTTTGTCCCCTTCCAACGCTGAAACTCATTAACATGGCCGTAAGTACCCTCAAGCGCAAAGCCGCCAAGAATAAAATCAAATCCACCTTGAGAAATCAGAAACTCAAGGGAACCACTTTGGGTTCGTACAGCAACCCGAACCGGGTCGCCAGGGTTTCCCTCTCGGAATCCATCGCCGCAGAGGAGGCCGGGGCCTAGCCCTAAAGTAATTTTTGAATCCATCTTGGGCGCAGGCCTAGGTCAGGTTTGGACTTAAACTTGCAAAACTCCCATATTGAATGCCTCGGTTACAGGGGCATGATTCGCCGCCTCTATTCCCATTGAGATTACCTTACGGGTTCTCTGTGGATCAATAATCCCATCAATCCATAAACGCGCCGCCGCATATTGCGGATGGGTTTGGGACTTGTAATTGGCCCGGATCTCCTTCAAGAGGTGTTGTTCTGCTTCGGGGTCTAAAGATTTTCCAGATGCTTTGGCTGCAGAAGATTGGATCTGCAAGAGAACCTTGGAGGCCTGTTCTCCGCCCATGACCGCAATTTCGGCAGATGGCCATGCGACGATTAAACGAGGATCGTAGGCTTTACCGCACATGGCGTAATTACCCGCTCCATAACTATGCCCGGTAATGACGGTGAATTTAGGAACCACGGAATTCGCCACGGCATTCACCATTTTGGCTCCATCCTTGATAATGCCCCCATGTTCGGATCGAGATCCCACCATAAACCCGGTAACATCTTGCAGAAACACCAAAGGAATGCGACGCTGATTGCAATTGGCAATAAACCGTGTCGCTTTGTCGGCTGAGTCCGAATAGATAACTCCACCAAATTGCATTTCCCCTTGGGCATTCTTGACCACCTTGCGTTGGTTGGCTACGATGCCTACCGCCCAACCATCGATTCGGGCATAAACGCATAGGATACTTTGGCCGTAGCCCTCTTTGTAGGGGACCATGGAACCCTCATCCACCAGACATTCCAACAACGGCAACACATCATAGGGCTTGGCATTGCCTGCAGGGAAAAGCTCGAACAAATCGATTGCAGGCCTGCTGGGTTCTATGGTCGTAACTCTGTCAAAACCTGCACGTTGAGGCTCTGCCAATTGACTCACCAGTAGACGAATTCGCTCTAAACAGGCCGCATCGTTGGGCATTTTGTGATCGGTTACCCCACTGATCTCGCAGTGCGTTGTTGCCCCCCCAAGTTTTTCGTTGTCAACTTCTTCACCAATCGCTGCTTTGACCAGGTAAGAACCTGCCAGGAAAATACTCCCGCTCCCTTCGACAATCAAGGCCTCGTCGGACATGATGGGCAAATACGCCCCCCCTGCTACGCAAGACCCCATGACTGCCGCGATCTGTACAATACCCATGGAAG